>Ga0209573_1000414_pt1 | contig 93129 bp, 81 predicted proteins | sample TNRBio252014_DNA_FD_185870 | JGI IMG/M metagenome (GOLD analysis project Ga0209573, IMG submission 185870) | Wastewater treatment Type I Accumulibacter community from EBPR Bioreactor in Madison, WI, USA - TNR Reactor_6/25/2014_ DNA (SPAdes)... | ecosystem: Engineered > Bioreactor > EBPR >...
TCAGGGTTGTACCCTCAGGGTGGGATCAAGCTCACTCAACCTCTGGGAGGCAGTTCATCACCACCCCCGCCAAGATACAAGGGTGGCCGGAGGGGTAGCGCCGACCCCGCCATCGTTCAGGGACCAGGATGCGGTGGACACTTAATTTGAGACTCAATCTATGTGTCCTCTGAGAATCAATCTATGTGTCCGTTTACATACAGGCCGAACGATTGTTGCTCGTCCACGAGCGATCCGCACAAATCCCGGCACAGGCGAAAAAAAAGCCTCAGCCGGAATGGGCTAAGGCGTTGTTTTCCTGGTGGGCCCTGTAGGATTCGAACCTACAACCAAGGGATTATGAGTCCCCTGCTCTAACCGTTGAGCTAAGGGCCCTTAACGCTGATGATTCTAACTGCCGGACCTGCTTCCCGCTACCCACTCACTCCAGATCCAGAAAACTGCGCAACTGTTCCGAGCGGTTCGGATGACGCAACTTGCGCAGCGCCTTGGCCTCGATCTGCCGAATCCGCTCGCGGGTCACGTCAAACTGCTTGCCGACCTCCTCCAGAGTGTGATCGGTGGGCATGTCAATCCCGAACCGCATCCGCAACACCTTGGCCTCGCGCGGGGTCAGCGTCGCCAGCACTTCGCGGGTTGCCTCGCGCAGACCTTCAACCGTGGCCGCGTCCACCGGCGAGATCACGCTCAAATCCTCAATAAAGTCACCCAGGTGCGAATCTTCATCATCACCGATGGGCGTCTCCATCGAAATCGGCTCCTTGGCGATCTTCATCACCTTGCGAACCTTGTCTTCCGGCATTTCCATGCGCTGAGCCAGTTCCTCTGGCGTCGGTTCGTGGCCCATCTCCTGCAACATCTGCCGGGAAATCCGGTTTAGCTTGTTGATGGTCTCGATCATATGCACCGGGATACGGATGGTGCGGGCCTGATCGGCGATAGACCGGGTAATCGCCTGGCGAATCCACCAAGTGGCATAGGTCGAGAACTTGTAGCCACGCCGGTATTCGAACTTGTCCACCGCCTTCATCAGTCCGATGTTGCCTTCCTGAATCAGATCGAGGAACTGCAAACCCCGGTTGGTGTACTTCTTAGCGATGGAAATCACCAGTCGCAGATTAGCCTCGACCATCTCTTTTTTGGCGCGCCGGGCTTTAGCCTCGCCGATGGACATGTGGCGGTTGATATCCTTGATTTCATGAATCGTCAGCCGCGTCTTCTGTTCAATGGCCTGTAATCGCCGTTGCGCCGCCAGCACTGTCTCGCGCTGCGCCGCCAGCAGGGGCGAGTATTTCTTGCTGGCCTGAATCTGCTCATCCACCCACGCGAGCCGGGTTTCATTCTGGGGAAACGTGGCGATAAAGGTTTTGCGCGGCATTTGCGCCCCTTGAACGCAGGCGTTCATCACCGCCTTTTCGTGGGTACGAATGCGCTCGGCCTTCTCACGCAGGTTGACAATCAGATGATCCAGCGTTTTAGGCACCAGCCGAAATTGCAGGAACCGGTCGCCCAGATGCTGGCGCAGCATCCGGGTCTGCTCATCCAGGAGACCCCGTGCATCCATGCTGACCAGCGTCTCCTGATACAGGGCGCGCAGTTCCGCAAAACGGCGGGCGGTTTCTTCGGGATCAGGACCGCTTTCGACCACGGTTGCACTCTCTCCTTCTTCATCCTCCTCCTCAACGACCGCTACCGTCACGACCTCATCCACGACCACCGAATCCGGGTCATCCGCAGCCAGCAACAGCGCCTCGTCCGGCAATGGCGGCGTGACTTCTTCAACGTCATTGAAGCCACTGATGATTTCCGACAGCCGGATGCCATTCTCGCTGATCGAGTCGTAAATCCGCAGCAACTCGCCAATCGTCAACGGGTAGCTGGCCAGCGCCGACAGCACTTGGCTCATCCCTTCCTCAATGCGCTTGGCAATCTGGATTTCACCCTCGCGGGTCAGCAGTTCGACCGTTCCCATTTCACGCATGTACATCCGCACCGGATCAGTGGTGCGGCCAAATTCACTGTCCACGGCCGCCAGCGCGGCGGCGGCTTCCTCGGCAACCACGTCGTCATCAGCGCTCGCCGGGTTTTCGTTGAGCAGCAGGGTTTCCGCATCGGGTACGAATTCGTGTACTTCGATGCCCATGTCATTGATCATGGCGATGATGTCTTCGATCTGCTCGGGATCGACGATATCATCGGGTAAGTGATCATTCACCTCAGCATAGGTAAGAAATCCCTTTTCCTTGCCGCGGGCGATTAACTTCTTCAATTGCGATTGTTGCTGCTCGCTCATGACCTGTTCACAGACGTCAGGTAGGAAAAAACCAAACTCATAATGGTATCACCTCCAGCACAGTTAACCGCTTAGATTTTTTGCAGCTTGCTCAGGTTCCGCACCGTCTCGCGTTCTTCTGGGCTGAGGGCGCTGGGCGCGCCCCGCTGCAATAGCATATCCGGCAACCGTTCGCGTGGATCATCACGGCGCCGCAGATAGGCCAGAATGTCAGCGAATTCCGCTTCAAACTGATAGTCCTGCTCGGTCGCTTCCGGCTCCCACGCCGCCAACTGCTCCAGAATCGCGCCTTCGCGGGTATCCCGGTAGCGTTCCAGCAGCGTTGCCACCCGGAGTTGGGGATGGCGGCGCAGCGTTTCAATCAGTTCGGCCAGCAGTTTGACGCCAGGTTCACTATTCGTGGGTGAAATCGTGACGTGTTGCGCCAGTTCCGGGCGATACAGCAGCAGGGCAATGACCTTGCGCAGCGGAGTGCGGGTCAGCCGCAGGTTGCGGTCGGCGCGACTGGCGGCCATAACCGGCGGGGAGCGCAACCGGGTGGTGGTCACCCCGGCTTCCTGCCGCAACCGTTCGACCAGCAGCTCGCGGAATGGGCCTTCCGGCAGTTTTTCCAGCAGGGGCCGGGCCTGTTCGGCCAACCGGGCGCGCCCCGCCAGCGTGTCGGGATCAGTCTGGCGGCGCAATTCGGCAAACAGGTAATCGGCCAGCGGCGTCGCCTGCGTCAACCGCTGTTCGAACGCTGCCTGGCCTTCGCGGCGCACCAGGCTGTCCGGGTCTTCGCCCTCAGGCAGGAACAGGAAACTGACCTGCCGGCCCGCACTCAGGAAGGGCAGCGCCGCCTCCAGCGCCCGCCAGCCCGCCGCCCGTCCGGCGCGGTCGCCATCGAAACAGAACACCAGATCGTTGACCACCCGGAACAGTCGCTCGATATGCACGGACGTGGTGGCGGTGCCGAGGGTGGCGACCGTGTAAGGGATGCCCTGTTGCGCCAGCGCCACCACGTCCATATAACCCTCAACCACCACCAGGCGATGCAATGCCGGGGTCCGGGCGCGCGCTTCATACAGACCGTACAGTTCCGAACCCTTGTGAAACAACGGCGTTTCCGGGGAATTGAGATACTTGGGCGTGGTCTCGCCGTCCAGCGCCCGGCCGCCAAAGGCCATCGCCTGACCGCGCCGGTCGCGAATCGGAAAGATGATCCGGTCGCGAAAGCGGTCGCGTAACCGGCCCTGCTCATCACGGCTGATCAGCCCGGCGGTCAGCAGCTCCTCGACCGGAGCGCCGGCTTCGCGCAGTGTGCGGCACAGATTCTCCCAACCGGGCGGCGCATAGCCGATGCCGAACGCGGCGGCGATCTGGCCGGTCAGGCCGCGCCGGCGCAGATAGTCCACCGCCCGTTGCCGAGCCGGATGAGTGCGCAACTGCTGGCGGAAAAACCGGTCAGCCTGGGCGACCCGTTCCCGTAATGTCCGGGAAGAATCGCCGCCCGCGCCGGTCTGTGGCAATTCCAGTCCGGCGTGTCGGGCCAGCTCCTCTACGGCATCCAGGAATTCCAGTCGCTCGTAGGCCATCAGGAAGCCGATGGCCGTACCGTGCGCGCCGCAGCCAAAGCAGTGATAAAACTGCTTGCTGGGACTCACGGTGAAAGAGGGCGTTTTTTCAGCGTGAAACGGACAACAGGCCATGAAATCACGGCCCGCCCGGCGCAACGGCACCCGGCGGTTGACGATCTCGACGAGATCCACCCGGTTCAGCAGTTGATCGAGGAATTCCTGGGGTATGCGGCCAGCCATAGCCCCAAAGCCTAGCGGACGCACGCCCAACCGTCAGCGGCTGGGCGCAAAAAATCAGGCGCGGAAACGATGCGGCGTGGTGGCCCGGATTTAACTGCCGAAGTGGGCTTTGACCCGGGCGCTGACCGCCGCCAGGTCGGCGCGGCCCTGCGCCTGATCGCGGATCAGCGCCATGACTTTGCCCATGTCGCGCACCGACTGGGCACCCGTCGTAGCGATGGCCTGGCCGATCAGGGCGTCCAGTTCCGCTTCACTCAGCGGCGCCGGCAGATAGGACTGAATCAGTTCGATCTCGAACACCTCCTGAGCGGCCAGGTCGGCGCGGCCCGCGCTCTGATACTGCGCTAGCGATTCGCGGCGCTGCTTGAGCATTTTTTCCAGCACCGCCAGCACCTGGGTTTCGCTGAGTTCAATACGCTCGTCCACCTCGCGCTGCTTGATGGCGGCCAGGATCAGCCGGATCGCGCCGAGGCGCTGCTTGTCCTTGGCGCGCATGGCAATTTTCATGTCATCCTGAATACGGTCTTTGAGCGACATGGCGACAAACTCGCAAGCGGTGGCGGGGAGGGATGAGGCGGCCTAGAACAGGCGGGTGCGGCGGGAGACTTCCCGGGAAAGTTTCTTCAGATGGCGCTTGACAGCGGCAGCCCGCTTGCGCTTGCGTTCCTGGGTCGGCTTTTCATAGGACTCGCGGCGGCGGACTTCAGACAGGACGCCGGCTTTCTCGCAGGAGCGCTTGAAGCGCCGCAGGGCGACGTCAAACGGTTCATTCTCTTTGACTTTCACGGAAGGCATTAACCCATCACCTCATTCATAGTCGAGTACACTGGTGGAGTTGAACAACAGATAAACGCTAAATTGTAATCATGCCCTTCGCCAAATGCAAAAATCAGGAAATTCCATGGTGATCCTCGGCCTCGAAACCTCCTGTGATGAAACCGGCCTGGCGCTGTACGACAGTGAGCGCGGCCTGCTGGCGCATGTCCTGCACAGCCAGATTGCGCTGCACGCTGAATATGGCGGCGTGGTGCCGGAACTGGCCTCGCGCGATCATGTGCGTAAAACCTTGCCCTTGCTGCGCGAACTGTTCCAGCAGGCGGGCGTAACGCCAGGTCAGGTGAACGGCGTCGCCTACACCCGGGGGCCGGGACTGATCGGCGCGCTGTTGGTGGGTGCGGCTATCGGGCGCAGCCTGGCCTGGGCCTGGAACGTGCCCGCTATCGGCGTGCATCACATGGAAGGCCATCTGCTGGCGCCGATGCTGGAACCGGACCCGCCGGCGTTTCCGTTCGCCGCGCTGCTGGTATCCGGCGGTCACAGTCTGCTGGTGCGCGTGGAGGGCCTCGGTCGCTATCAGATCATCGGCGAATCGGTGGACGACGCTGCCGGTGAAGCGTTCGACAAGACCGCCAAGCTGCTGGGACTGCCGTACCCCGGCGGGCCGGCGCTGGCCCGGCTGGCGGAACAGGGCGATCCAGGGCGCTTCCGGTTCCCGCGGCCGATGACCGACCGGCCCGGCTGCGATTTCAGTTTCAGCGGCTTGAAGACCGCCGCCATTACCGCCTGGCGGACGCTGGAGCCAACCCCGGAAAATCGGGCCGACGTGGCGCGCGCCTTTGAAGAAGCCGTGGTGGACACGCTGGCGATCAAGTGTCGGAGGGCGCTGGAAGCCACCGGGTTGCAGCGGCTGATCGTCGCCGGTGGGGTGGGCGCCAACCGGCGGTTGCGGGAACGACTGCGAGCGATGGCGGCGGAAGCAGGCGGGCAGGTGTATTACCCCCGGCTGGAGTTCTGCACTGACAACGGCGCGATGATTGCCTACGCCGGCGGGCGGCGGCTGGCGGCGGGTCAGCGCGAGGATCTGGCGATTGCAGTGCTGCCGCGCTGGCCGCTGGATGAGCTACCCCCGGTGGATTAACGGGCGTCGTGGAAAGCGGGCGGCGTCACGGTTGGAGCGGTTGCAGCGCTCGCTGTAATGCTGCGCGCGTCGCCTCGTTATTTTCTGGCGCGGTTAGCGCTTGTCGCAGGAACTCCGCTGTCTTGGGGGGGTTTTGGGAGAAGCGATACGCATTGGCGAACGCGCCGGCTGCGCGGTCCACATCGTCCATGGCCCCGTACACCTGACCCAGGTTAAACCACGATGACGACCGCGCCGGCGCCAGCGTCAAGGCGTAGACCAGTTGATGCTCCGCGCGCTTGAACTGACCCAGTTTCAGATAGGCGTAACCCAGATTGCCCGCCACTTCGATATCCGCCGGATCGGCTTCCTGGGCCTTCTGAAACGCGGTCGCGGCGGCGGCGTAATCACTGCGCTTCAAGGCGTCCAGTCCCTGCTGATTCAAGGCGCGCGCGTCCTTCACATTGCGATGCGCCGGTTTGGGGATGTTGTCCAGACGTTGCCGGGCAGCGTCCAGGCCGGCTTCGTCCTTCTGCGCCGCCGGGTTCAGCATCCGCTGGACTTCGCTGAACGCAGCGTCATACGGACCCGCCAGCGCCGCCCCGTTCAGCAGCGCCGCCAGCGCCATCACCTTCAGACCGTGGTTCATCGCCTTTTCCCCGGTGAGTCCAGACCCTATTTCTGCCGCTGCAAGAACCGTGTCACTTCCAGCGCGAACGATTCCGCGCGCCAGGTGTTGGTCGCGGTAACGTGGGTTGCATACGGCAGCACCCACAGGCCCGCGTTGGGAATAGCCCCGAAGATCTCCAGAATCTGATCCAGCGGCGCGACGGGATCCCGGTCGCCGACCACGATGAGCGTCGGTTGCGTGATGCGCTCCAAAACCTCCAGATCGTGGGCATGATCGGTCGTCGCCGGCTCCAGCGCCTCCGACACCCGCAGAATGACGTCTTCCCAGGCGTCCGGTCCGCCCTGCGGATGATGAATGTTGCTCAACCATTTATGCATCCCCACTCCGCGCCAGTACGCCGGATCCGCCATGCCGCGCGTGCCGGCATGGGTGACTTCATCCTTGCGGTAGCCGACCCGGTACAGCACCAGTCGGCTCACCCGGTCGGGATGGTGCAGAGTCAGCCACAGCGCCACCGCTCCCCCCAGGGAAGAGCCGACCAGGTTCGCCTGAGGCAGTTGCAACTCATCCATGAGTTCCAGCACGGCGCGGCCCATATCCCCTACAGTCAACCGGTCAGCGATCATCGGACTGCGGCCATGACCGAGATGATCCGGCGCAATCACCCGGAAATTGCGGGCGAACAACGGAACTTGCGGCTTCCATTCCGCGCCGCTCATCCCGCCGCTGTGCAGCAGGATCAGGGGTTCGCCCTGCCCGCTTTCGGTGTAATGCAGCGTGGCCATGCCGCCTCCTCTCGCCAAAGGGTATGACGGCTATTATAGCCACCCTCCGGCGCTTGCCTGATAATGCCGTGATAACCACCACCAGTAGAGATTGGATTTATGGCGATGACCTCCCGCACCTACCGCGCCCTCGGCCCCCACGGCTTTCACCGGGTCCATTACACCGAATGGGGCGATCCCCGGAATCCCAAAGCGCTGGTTTGCGTTCATGGCCTGACGCGCACCGGACGGGATTTCGATTTCCTGGCCGCCGCGCTGGAGCAGGATTACCGGGTGTTTTGCCCGGATGTGGTCGGGCGGGGCGAAAGCGACTGGCTGCCTGACAAAGCGGATTACACCTATCCGCTCTACGTCAACGATCTGGCCATGCTGCTGGCGCGGATCGACGCTGAACGGATCGATTTCATCGGCACCTCCATGGGCGGATTGATTGGCGTCTTTCTGGCGAGTCATCCGGGCGCGCCGATCCATAAACTGGTGGTCAACGACGTCGGTCCACGCATCCCGGTCGCCGGTTTGCGACGCATCGCCGACTATGTTGGGCAGGTCGTCGCCTATGACAGTATCGAAAAAATGGAGCGATTCATGCGCACGGTTGGAGCCTCGTTCGGCCACCTGACCGATGAGCAGTGGCGACACATGACCGTCCATAGCGCCCGGCAACTGGAGGATGGGCGCTATACGCTGGCTTACGATCCGGGCATCGCCGAGAACTTCAAGACACTGGCCTTGGACGACATCGACCTGTGGTCGGTGTGGGACGCCATCCGCTGCCCGACTCTGGTGCTACGCGGCGCGCATTCGGATGTGCTGGATCATGCCGACGCCATTGCCATGACCGAGCGCGGCCCCAAGGCCACGCTGGTGGAATTCCCCGGTATGGGCCACGCCCCGGCGCTGATGGCCGACGATCAGATCGCCGTGGTGCGCGACTGGCTGCTGGCGGGGTAGCCCTGCACATTGTGGTAGAGAACCGGGTCATGGCGCGGCGAACACGGCTACTGAAAGCGGTGCAGAACGGACTGGGTCTCCGCCGCCGCCATGCGCGGCCCCAGGCGAGTCACCAGTTGGGCTGCCGCCGCTGAAGCCAACGCCCCGGCGCGCGGGTGATCCCAACCCTGACCTCGACCATAAAGGAAAGCCCCGGCGAACATGTCCCCAGCGCCGACCGTATCCACGGCTTCGACTTTGACCGGATCGATGTCGAGCAGCTTCTGACCATCCCAAACCAGCGCGCCCTTGGACCCCCGCGTGATCACAAACTCCCTGCTGAGCGTTTTCAGGTAGGCGACCGTGCCGCTCAAATCCGCCGCGCCCGCCATATCCCTGGCCTCATCTTCGTTGGCGAACAGTAGATCCACGCCCGCGCCGATCATCTCCAGCAATCCCGCCTTGAAAAACCGGACCATGTTCGGGTCGGACAGGGAGATCGCAGTCTTGACCCCGGCCGCCTCAGCCAGACCCTTGGCCGCGATGCACGCCTGACGGGCCGTCTCCGAGGTGACCAGATAGCCTTCCATGTAGAAACAGGCCGAGTCGCGCAGGGCGTCCTCGACCAGTTCTTTGGTGGACAACCCGCCACTGATCCCCAGAAAGGTGCAGAGGGTGCGGTCGCTGTCCGGCGTGACCAGCACCACGCACCGCCCGGTATGGCCCGGTTCCTTCTCGGTATGGTGATTGGTGTTCACCCCACCGGCGAGCAAATCCTGCATGTAAAAGTGGCCGAGATCATCCCCCGCCACCTTGCAGGAATAAAAACTGGTTCCGCCGAACTGGCGAACCGCGATCATCGAATTGGCCGCCGATCCTCCTGAACTGCGCTGATGCGGGTAGGCGGCCAGATGATTCATGATCCGCAACTGGTGCTCTTCATCCACCAGAGTCATCACGCCCTTGTCGATGCCCAGCGCTTCCAGATCGGTCACATCGATCTCGTACTCCATATCCACCAGCGCATTGCCAATTCCATAAACGTCATACTTCGCCATCATGCCCCCATCATCGAGTGGTCAAAAAAGCAATTATACGCACCCCCTGCGTCTCCAATAGGCAGTTACCGCCGTCATCATCGCCGCCCGCAGCCGCTCTACATCGCTGTCGCCAACCGTTTTCAGCGGATTTTCATCCGCCGCCGGCGGTTCATCGTAGCGGAGCTGCCGTTCCAGCACCGTGACATCCGCTTCGGCGGCATCGTCACCGCGCGCCCGCCGGGCTGCGACCCGCATCCGCAGCGTTTCGGCATCGGCGGCGATGCAGTCCAGCAGGATGAACGGCACGGCGCGCCGCGCCGCCAGCTCGCGAAACGGCTGCCGGTGGACGCGCTTCATGAACGTAGCGTCCACCAGCACCGGATGGCCCGCCGCCAGCACCTGATCGGCCAAATGCAGCAGGCGTTCATAAGTCCGCGCGCTGGCGTCCGGGGTATACAGTCCACTGCCCACAGTGGAACGGCTGTCCGCCAGCGGCTCCAGACCGAACAGCCGTTTGCGCTCCACATCGGAACGAATACGGATCGCGCCAGGGAATCGTTCCAGCAGTTGCCCGGTCCGGCGCGATTTTCCGGAACCCGATACGCCATGAGTAATCAACAGAAAGGGCGGCGGTTCCTGGGTGAGCGCCAGCGCCAACCGCAGATAGTCGCGGCACAGCGCGCGCGCGGCAGCGCGATCCGGTTTCGGAATATCGTCCTGGCTGGACTGGATGGCGTTGACCTTGGCTCGCACCATGGCCCGGTAAACCTGGTAATACGACAACAGCGCCACTCCGGCAAAGTCGCCGCTGTACTCCAGATAGGCATTGAGCAGGCGCTGGGCCAGCGCTTCCGCTCCACGGAACCGCAAATCCATCGTCAGGAACGCCAGATCATTCATCACATCAATCCAGCGCAGGTTGTCGTTAAATTCGATGCCATCAAAAATGGCGATAGGCCCCTCTTCGGCCAGCACCATGTTGCCAAGATGCAGATCGCCATGGCATTCGCGGATCCAGCCGCCGGCTTTGCGCTCAACCAGTTGCGGCCGCAACCGCTCGGAAGCGGCCAGGGTCCAACGCTCCACCTCAGCCAGGATTTCGAGGTCGGCAGGCTCCGTCAGCAAGGGCCGGGTGTGCGTGAAATCGTCCAGCATGGGCTGGAGAACCCGTTCCGGTTCACCAAAGGGCGCAGCGGAATCGGCGATAGCAATGGTGCGGTGAAACTCGGCCAGGTGGCGGGCCAGTGCGTCCAGATGCGCGGGTTCCAGGCGGTTGGCGGCCAGTACCCCGTTCAGCAGCGCGTTCTGGGGAAAGCGGCGCATCCGCACCGCGTACTCGATGACCGGACCGGCAGCGCCGCCCAGCACTGGATTCGCCGATTCGCCGCCAATCGGCAGGCAGTCCAGATAGATTTCCGGGGCCAGCCGGCCGTTCAGACGCAGTTCTTCCTCACAGTAGTACTTGCGCCGTTCCAGACTGGTAAAATCCAGAAATCCCAGATTCAGCGGCTTTTTGATTTTATAGGCATAATCGCCGGCGAGCAGGACATGGGAAATATGGGTTTGCAAATGCTCGACGGTCGTGACCGGGTGCGGATAGCGCTCCGGTTGCAGCAGCGCTGCAATCAGCGCGGTCTGATCGTAGGATGGGTTGACGGCAGACACACGGCGGACTCCAGATGGGGCAGACAGGGCCGTAGGATAAGACAGAATCCCGATCACGCGCCAAACCGGCAGCGAGCGAGCGCCGGTTTGGACAGGAATCAGCATGGCTAACATTCGATCATCACGCAATTCCCGGAAACGGTTGCCGCTGCTGCGGTCGCTGTTCTCGCTGCTGTTCTCACTGCTGCTGGGCGGTGTGCTGCTGGGCGCGGCCGGTCTGGGTCTGTACATGTTGTACCTGGACGGGGTGATCCGCGCCGAGTTCGATCAGAAACGCTGGGCCTTGCCCGCCAAGGTCTACGCCCGGCCCCTGGAGCTGTTCGCCGGCATGCCGCTGAGCGCCGACGCCTTCGCCCAGGAACTCAAGGTGCTGGGGTACCGCGATGTGAACTGTCCGATAGAATCTCCCGCACCGCGCCCCGAACCCAGTAAACGGCCGTTCAAACGCAAACCCAAGCCGCCCCCGCCGGAAATCTGTGTTCCACCGCCCGGCGCCGGGAACACGCCGGACAAACCCGGCAGCTATGCCCGTCAAGGCGAAGTCTTCGAGGTGATGACCCGCAACTTTGCGTTCTGGGATGGCGCGGAGCCGGCCCGCACGGTGCGGGTGACCTTCGCCGGCGACATTCTGGTGGATCTGGTCAGTCTGGACGGTCAGGAAGCGCCAGGGCTGCTACGGCTGGACCCGCCCGAAATCGCCGGCATTTACCCATCGCACTACGAGGATCGCATCCTGCTGAACGGTAAGGAGTTGCCGCCGGCGCTGGTGGATACCTTGCTGGCGGTCGAGGATCGCTCGTTCTTTGAACACGCCGGCATCAACCCCAAGGGCATTTTCCGGGCGCTGCTGGCCAATCTGCGCGCGGGGCGAACCGTGCAGGGCGGCAGCACCTTGACCCAGCAACTGGTCAAGAATCTGTTCCTGAGCAACGAGCGCACCCTGCGGCGCAAGGTCAACGAAATCCTGATGGCGGTGCTGATAGACGCCCGGTATGGCAAGGACGACATTCTGGAGGCGTACAGCAACGCCATTTATCTAGGACAGGATGGCGGCCGCGCGATTCACGGCTTTGGCCTCGCCAGTCAGTTCTTTTTCGGCGAGGCGCTGGAGGATCTGGACCTGCACCAGCTCGCCCTGCTGGTGGGGATGATCAAGGGGCCGTCGTTGTATGACCCGCGCAAGCATCCCGACAATGCCCTGGAACGCCGCGCCCTGGTGCTGGAGGTGATGCTTGAGCAGAACCTGATCAGCGCCGAGGATGCCGCCATCGCCAAGGCCATGCCGCTGGACGTGACGCCCAAGGCGGCCAGTGGGATTACCGCCTACCCCGCCTTTCTGCAACTGGTGCAGCGCCAGTTGCGGCAGTACTACAAGCCGGAAGACCTGGTGTCGGAAGGTCTGCGGGTGTTCACCACTCTCGACCCCCGGGTACAGGCGGTCGCCGAGAATACGCTGGCCAACAGCCTGCCGGCCCTGGAAAGGAGTCAACCCCGGGCGCGACCCTTGCAGGGTGCGGCGGTGGTGGCCGATATCCAAACCGGCGAGGTGCTGGCGATGGTCGGCGACCGCGAACCGAAGACGATAGGCTTCAACCGCGCGCTGGACGCCAAGCGCCTGGCCGGGTCGCTGATCAAGCCGGTGGTGTATCTGGCCGCGCTGGAACAGCCGGATCGCTATACCCTGATGACCCCGATCAACGACAGTCCGCTGTCCTACACCTCGGGCGGACGGCGCTGGACCCCGGCCAACTACGACAAGCGCTACCATGGCCGGGTGACCCTGCGCGATGCGCTGGCCCGCTCCTACAACATCCCGGCGGTGCGCGTGGGTTTGGATATGAAGGTGGACAAGATCGTCGAGATGTTGCAACGGCTGGGGCTTGATCGCGCACTCAAGCCGTATCCCTCGCTGCTCCTGGGCGCGCTGGAGATGTCGCCCTTCGAGATGGCCCAGGTGTACGCCACTATCGCCACCGGCGGCTTTCGCATTCCCTTGCGCGCCATTCGCGAAGTGACCAACGCTAACGGCCAGTCGCTACAGCACTACGCCATGGACATGGTGAAGGTCGTCGAGCCGGGACCGGCCTATCTGATCACCCACGCCATGCAGCAGGTGATCAAGGCTGGCACCGCCAGCGCGATGAAAAGCAAACTGTCGCCCGATCTCCGTATCGCGGGCAAGACCGGCACCACTGACGATTATCGCGACAGTTGGTTCGCCGGGTTCACGGGGGATCGGCTGACCGTGGTATGGCTGGGCCGCGACGATAACAAACCGACCGGTCTGAGCGGCGCCAGTGGGGCGTTGCGCGTGTGGATGAACCTGATGGCGAATTTGAAACTGGAGCCGCTGGACGCGCCGCCGCCCGCCGATGTCGAGGAAATCCGGATAGAGCCGCGCAGTGGCTTGCGAATCGGCGAGGGCTGCCGGCGCGGCGAGCCGGTGCCGTTCCTGGTCGGCTCCGAGCCGCGCGGGTCGACCTCCTGCGCACCGGCCGCGCCACGGCCCAAACCCAAGCCCAAACCCAAACCGCCCGCCAACAGTACCGATGATGCGAGTGGAATGAGCGGTTTCTTTCAGCGCCTGATGGACTGAACGACCGTTCCCCGAGCGGGGCTTGCCGCACAATTCTGGTAAAGTTGCTCTAATGATGGATTTCAATGAGGTTCGGGCCTGTCGCCCTGGCGACAACAGCGCCGGAACCCTGGGGAGAACTTAATGAAGACCCTGCTGATTCAACCGATCAAATCCGGCCTTGGCCTGTTGACTCTGGTCCTGGCGCTGGCCGGCTGTACGATGGCCCCCTATTCGCCGCAACCCACCGGCCGGACCCCGAATGCCAAAGCCCCGGTGGTAGACCGCAGCGCCCGCCGGCCGCCGGGGTATCCCGCGCCACGGCCTGCGCCCGAGGTGGATGTAGGGCAGGTTCCTGAAGCTGACCCTTTGCTGCCCCGGGAATATGCGTCCGGCTATCCGTCGGCAGCCGATCCCTATGCCGCGCCGAACGGTTATGGCGCGCCGGCCCAGCCCTATCCCGATGCGGAGGATGCCTACCCATCGCCAGCCTATCCACCGGCTACAGGCAATGTTTATCAGCAACCCAGCTATCCGCCAGGCGCGGCCACCCCGTACCCACCATCCGCTCAGCGGTATTCGACTGCGCCGACGGATGACCGTTACCCGCCCCGGCCTGCGCCCGGCGCACTGCCTGAACCGCAACCGGTAGTGCCGAAAACCCCGCGCGTTGCACCGGCCCCGACTCCCGCACCGCCGCGACCCGCCGCACCTGCACCCAGTACGCCGACCGTTGCCTTAGCCCCACAACCCACCGTTGCGCCCCCCCCAGCGCCAGAGCCGGAGCCGGAACCCGAACCGATTCAACCGCCGCCCCGCACCGCAACGATCCCGGCGTCGCCGCCGCCGCCCGCTGAACTGCCGCCAGCGGAAATCACCCGCGAGGGTAATCAGGCGGTGGCGGCCCTGCTCGACAGCGCCGATAAATATGTCAAGAGCAAGCAGTTGGACAAGGCCGGAGCCGCGCTGGAGCGAGCCTTGCGGATCGAGCCGCGCAACGCCGGCATCTGGCATGATCTGGCGCAGATTCGGCTGCATCAGGGGCAATATCAGCAGGCCGAATCCCTGGCCAGCAAATCCAATAGTCTGACGGGCGGCAATCGAGGCTTGCAGTCCCGCAACTGGAAAGTGATTGCAGTGGCCCGCAAGGCGACGGGGAATGTCGCTGGCGCTGAGGAAGCCGAGGCGCGCGCCGCGCAATTCTCGCGCTAGGATCGACGCGGTCGCCGGGGCGTCGCCGTGGATCGGGCCGACTTGTTGGGCGCCCATGGCCCGGTGGCGGGCTGGGTGCCCGGGTTCGCGCCGCGCCTGCCGCAACAACGCATGGCCGCAGCAGTCACCGCCATCCTGGAAGACGGCGGAACGCTGATCGTCGAAGCCGGCACCGGCACCGGCAAGACCTTTGCCTATCTGGCGCCGGCGCTGCGGTCAGGTGGGCGGGTCATCATTTCCACCGGCACCCGCCACTTGCAGGACCAGCTTTTCCACCAGGATCTGCCCCTGCTGCGCCAGGCCCTGGCGATTCCGGCGCGGGTGGCGCTGCTGAAGGGCCGCGCCAATTACCTCTGCCTGCACCGCTTGCAGACCGCTGAGCAGGAGGGACGGTTTTCCACGCGGGCGCAAGCCGGGGAATTGCAACGCATCCGCCGCTGGTCCGGGCGCACCCAGAGCGGCGACATTGCCGAAATCACGGACGTACCGGAATCTTCGCCCATCTGGCCGCACGTCACCTCGACCGTGGACAATTGCCTGGGAGCGGAGTGTCCACGCTTTGACGAGTGCTTTTTCGCCAAGGCGCGATTCGAGGCGCTGGCGGCGGATGTCCTGGTGATCAATCACCACCTGTTCTGCGCTGATCTGGCCCTCAAGGAAACCGGGTTCAGCGAACTGCTGCCGGGAGCGGAAGCGATCATCATCGACGAGGCGCACCAGTTGCCGGAGATCGCCACGCACTTTTTTGGCCGGTCGCTGAGCGGCCGGCAGTTGACCGAACTGGCGCGGGATACCGTCGTGGAGCAGGCGCGGGACGCAGGCGATTTTCCCGAATTGCGCCGGCGCGCCGAGACGCTGGCGGCGGTCGAGGCGGTGTTGCGGGAGGCGCTGGGAGGCGCTGAGCGTCGGGCGCTGTGGCGCGAGGTCGCCGAGCAGCCGGCGGTGCAGCAGGCCGTCGATCAAGTTACCGGGGCGCTTGAGCAATTACGGGAAGCGCTGAAGGAAGCGGCTCCACGCGGCAAGGGTCTGGAAAGTTGCTATCGGCGCGTCGGGGAACTGGCGCAACGGCTGACGGCGGTGACGGACGAGGAACGACAGTCCGATGCTGTGCGCTGGTTCGAGGTCCACGGACGCGGTTTTACCCTGAATCGGACTCCGCTCGATATTGCCTCAATCTTTCAGACCCGTAGGGCGACACAGCCGGGCGCGTGGATTTTCACTTCCGCGACCCTGGCGGTGGGCGCTACGTTCGAGCACTTTGCCGCGCGCTTGGGGTTGCAGGATTATGTGGCGCTGCGCTTGGACAGTCCCTTCGATTTCGCCCGCAACACCCTGCTGTATCATCCACCGGGCTTGCCCGATCCGGCTTCGTCCCAGTACACCCTGGCGTTGCTGGATGCGATTTTGCCGGTACTGACCGCCAGTCAGGGCCGGGCGTTTTTGCTGTTCACCAGCTACCGCGCCCTGCGCGAGGCGGCCGGGATTCTGGCGGGACGGCTGGATTATCCGCTGCTGACGCAGGGGACCGCACCGAAGGCGGCGTTGCTGCGGCAATTTCGCACGCTGGGCAACGCGGTGTTGCTGGGAACCGCCAGTTTCTGGGAAGGGGTGGACGTGCGTGGCGAAGCGCTGTCGTGCGTGATCATTGACCGCCTGCCGTTCGCTTCGCCCGGCGATCCGGTGGTGCAGGCGCGCATTGAAAATCTGCGTCAGCGTGGCGAAAATCCCTTCATGACGTACCAGTTGCCCCACGCCGTCATTACTCTCAAGCAGGGCGTTGGCCGGCTGATCCGGGATGTGACCGACCGGGGAGTACTGGTGCTCGGCGATCCCCGCCTGCTGACCAAGTTCTACGGGCGGACGTTCCTGGACAGCCTGCCGCCGATGCCGCGCACCCGCAAGCTGGAACGGGTGCAGGCGTTTTTCGCGGCGGGGGAAGAACCGGGTTAGGTCGCTCCGGCAATGCCTGGCGGTACAAGACATCCATTGACCCTGAAAATGCCGACCTCGCCGCCGTCCCTTCGACGACCGCCGCCCGTCCTGACACACAGTCAGCCGTTGAAATAATGGATATGGACGCCTTCCTCGGGGCTTTTAGCCAGTTCGGCCATTCGGCTGGCGACGATTTCCGCCAGCACCGGACGGTAGCGGCTGAACGGCCCCCACGCCAACAGCGACCAGAACGGGGCCAACTGTTTGCTCCAATCCTCAAGTGGGCGCGGTTCGGAACGCTCGCCCAACAGCAATGAAGGACGCAGGATATGCACCGCCTTGAAGGGCAACTCGCTGACCGCCGCTTCGGCCCGACCCTTGACCCGGTTATAGAACACCGGCGATGCCGGATCCGCGCCGACCGCCGACACCAGAAGGAAGCGGGATACGCCGCGCGCCGCCGCCAGCCGGGCCAGTTCAGCGACGTAAATATGGTCGACCTTGGCGAAGGCTTCCGGTGAACCAGCCGCCCGATGGGTGGTGCCCAGACAGCACAGCGCCACATCGGCGTTGATGGCCTCGGCCTGTTCGCTGAGCCGGTCAAAATCCACGACATGCACCGTCAGTTTGGGCGGTGTCCACTCCAGCGGCCGGCGCGCGAACACCGTAACCGCGCTGAATGCATTGTCGTATAGCAATTCGCCCAGGCAGTGGCCGCCGACCAGGCCGGTCGCGCCCACCAGTAACGCGCGGATTCCCGCTTGGGTTTGTGCCGCCATCGTTGAACTCCCAATCCCGAGATCAGATGAGGATGATGAGGTCGGCCATCGCCGTGGCCGTTTTGCACTGCTCACCCCTCTGACGCCAGCAAACCAAGGGGTGAACCGTGATCTTCCATTCAAGTATAGCCGCCTGCCGCCGGTTTCCAGCGCTGCGCCTCGGTCTGCGTCCCAACAAAAAAGCTGGCCGGGCGGGCGACTCGCCGGACCTCAGTCCACGCAACCGCTCGATACCTCTGCATCAAGTCGGCCCGGAAGACCCATGCGCTGCCGTGGTCGAAGGCGCGAAACGCTGCACGACATGTTGGATCATGCCCCTGGCGAGTTCCTCCACGCCCCAAAACATCGTGCCGATGCCGTCCTTGCGCAGGAGTTCCGCTTCGTCTTCGTTGTGCGTGCGCACCACGATTTCGATGCCCGGATTGAGCGTGCGCGCGATATCCGCCATCTGGCGCACGTCGATGGGATGCTGGGTGGCGATCACCAGCATCGCTGCGTTGGCGATATGGGCCTGGATCAGCACCGCCGGGTCAGCGGCATTTCCCGATACGGCGGCTATCCCCTGCTTGCGCAGCGCCTCGACCAACTCGCGATTCTGCTCCGCGACGACATAGGGAATCCCGTGTCCGCTCAACGCCTGGGCAATGCGGCGTCCGACTCGCCCGTAACCCACCAGCACCACCTGTCCCGCCAGATACTGGCTCTCCGTGCTCATCGGCAGCGCCGCGAAGGGATCGACGCGGTGTTCGAGACGGCGCGCCAGCTCCGAACGGCGGAGCACCCAGGTTCTGACGGGCTTGATCGCGGCGAAGGTGAAGGGATTGAGCGCAATGGAAATCAGCGCGCCGGCGAGCACCAGGTTCATCCCCTCGGCGGGCAGTAGACCGAGCGCCATGCCCAACCCGGCCAGGATGAAGGAAAACTCCCCGATCTGGGCCAGGCTCGCGGCTACCGTGAGTGCGGTGGTGAGCGGATAGCCAAAGGCCAGCACCAGCGCCAGCGCCGCGATCGACTTGCCGACCATGATGATGGCGACCACGCCCAGCACATGCACTGGTTGTTCCACCAACACGGCGGGATCGAACAACATCCCGACGGCCACAAAAAACAGCACCGAAAAGGCATCGCGCAGCGGCAGCGATTCCTGGGCGGCGCGGTGGCTGAACTCCGATTCCCGCATCACCATTCCGGCGAAGAAGGCGCCCAAGGCGAACGACACGCTGAACAATTGCGCCGCTCCGTAAGCAATACTGATCGCAGCCGCCACGACGGCCAGGGTGAATAACTCCCGTGAACCGGTGCGGGCGACCTGCCACAACAGCCAGGGCAACACGCGACGGCCAGCGACGAGCATCAGGGCGATGAAGGCCGAAACTTGCAACAGGGTCAAGCTGAGGGTGAGCCAGAGGGGTGATGCATCCGCGACGGGCGCAACCGTCCCGCCCAGCACTCCCGCGAGCGGCGGCAGCAGCACCAGAATCAGCACGGTGGCGAGATCCTCCATCACCAGCCAGCCGACCGCGATGCGCCCATTCATGGTTTCGAGCACGCCCTGCGCCTCCAAGGCCCTGAGCAGCACCACCGTGCTGGCGCAGGACAACGACAGCCCGAAGATCAGTCCGACGCCCAGACCCCAGCCCCACCACCAGGCTATGCCCATGCCCAGCACCGTCGCTACGCTCATCTGCACCACCGCGCCGGGCAGGGCGATCCGTTTGACGGCGAGCAGATCAGCGAGGGAAAAATGCAACCCGACGCCGAACATCAGCAGCATGACGCCGATCTCCGACAACTGGGAGGCGATCCCCACATCGGCGACAAAACCCGGCGTGGCCGGGCCGATGATGATGCCCGCAAACAGGTAGCCAACCAGCGCCGGAATCCTGAGCTTCTCAGCGGCGAAGCCAAGGATCAAGGCCAAGCCGAAACCGGCGGCAAGCGTGGTAATCAGCGAGATGTTATGTTCCATTCAAATCCCATTCGTTGAATTGTCGGCAACAGAGTCAGGTTAAAGCCTAGTGCTCTGTCATTTTTATTCTGATGGATACCAGCTTTCAACTTTCTGAATTTTCAGGGATTGAACCCATCAAAATCTGACTGACAGAGCACTAGCCCACCGTGCTTTTTGGTAAGACCTGTCGCGAAAATCGCCTTAAACTGGTTGCTCTCAGCCCCTTGCGAGGATCACGTCATGCTTAAAACCCTGCTTGCCAGTTTGCTGCTGCTCGGCGGCGGCATCGTCAGCGCCGCCGAACCTCAGACCCTGGTGGTCTACAACTGGGCGGAATACCTGCCCAAAAAAGTGCTTCAGCAGTTCACGCAGGAAACCGGCATCAAGGTGCGGTATTCAACCTACGACAGCAACGAAGCGATGTACGCCAAGGTTAAGACCGTCAAGGGCGCCGGCTATGATCTGCTGGTTCCATCGACGTATTACGTGGACCGGATGCGCCGGGAAGGGCTGCTGCAGAAGCTGGACAAGGCCCGGTTAAGCCACTTTGGCAACCTCAATCCGCGTCTGCTGAATCAGTCCTACGACCCCAACAACGACTACAGCATTCCCTATCTGTGGGGCACAACCGGCATTGCCTATAACGCTGACAAGATGCCGCCCGGCCAGTTGACGAGTTGGGCCGAGCTGTGGAATCCGGCCTACAAAAACAAACTGCTGCTGCTGAACGATATGCGTGAGGTGTTCTCGATGGGCCTGAAGGTGCTGGGCTATTCCATCAACAGCACTGACGAAAACCAGATTCGCGCCGCCTACGAAAAGCTGGCGGAACTGATGCCCAACGTGCGGGTGTTTGACGCCGAATCGCCCAAAACCAAATTCCTGACGCAGGAGGTCACGGCGGGGATGTTGTGGAACGGCGAAGCCTACATGGCCAGCCGGGAGAATCCCCAGATCCGCTACGTCTACCCCAAGGAAGGGGTGATGATGTGGATGGACAACCTGGTGATTTCCGCCGGCGCCCGGAACATGGAAGGCGCTCATCGATTCATCGACTTCGTGCTGCGCCCGGACATTGCCCAGCAGATCAGCGAGGAGGTGGGTTATTCCTCACCCAACCTGGCGGCGATTCAACGGCTGCCCGAAAAGGTGCGCAACAATTCAACCGTGTATCCGTCCGATGCGGATTTGAAAAACGTCGAATTCCAGACCGATGTCGGCGCGGCGCTGTCGATCTACGATCAGTATTGGCAGCGGCTCAAGACCGGGCGTTGAGCGCTGTCTGGGCGCTACTCGCGTTCCCGCCCCTCTCTCAAGCGGAGAGGGGCGCGCGACTCTCAGGCCGCGCTGGTCAGCCGCGCGTACTTGGTGCGCAGTTGCTCATCGTTTTCGGGATGGTTCGGGTCCGGGATGATGCAATCCACCGGGCAAACCTCGATGCATTGCGGCGTATCGTAGTGACCTACACACTGCGTGCAAAGATTGGGATCAATCTCGTAGATTTCCTCGCCCTGGGAAATCGCCTCGTTCGGGCATTCCGGCTCGCACACGTCGCAATTGATGCATTCATCGGTGATCATCAGTGCCATGGCTGGCTCCTCTTGGGTTCAAGTCGCAATCCGTCCAAATCCGCCGGTTGATGCAGGCTCTAATTCGCTGCGTCTGCCACGGAGTGCGGCGGATTTTCCGAGTATTTTACTCAAAAATTTTATTTCAGGGAGGCGAATTTCGCCGCCAGCGCCGCCTCGACCTGGGGATGAACAAACGGTGCGATGTCGCCGCCCAGCTTGGCGACTTCGCGCACCAGGCTGGAGGAAATAAAGGCGTACTGCTCGGCGGGAGTCAGGAAGATGGACTCGATCTGGGGGTTCAGGCGACGGTTCATACTGGCCAACTGGAACTCAAATTCAAAATCGGCGACCGCGCGCAGGCCGCGCATGAGGACGTTGGCGCCGATGCTCTTGGCGTAGTCCACCAGCAGAATATCGAAGCCGCGCACCTCGACATGGGGAATATGCGCCACCACCGCGCGCACCAGCGCCACGCGCTCCTCCAGCGAGAACAGCGGTTGTTTGTTGGGGTTGGCGGCAATGCTGACGACCAGGCGGTCGAACATGCGGGCGCCGCGCTCGATCAGATCAGCATGGCCGTTGGTGATGGGATCGAAAGTCCCCGGATAGATGGCGGCGACGGACATGGAAGTTCCTGTGGGACGGGATGTCCGCGCCGATTATCGGGAAAGCCGCCCAGCAAGGCAACCATGGCCGGAAGCGGCGTCGTTCCCATGTCAGGCATGGGAACGGTCGCTTTTGTTTGGCAACGGCTGAGGCGGAAGTGATCGCTCAGGGCGAGGTAATGCTCTTCAACTGACTCCAGTTGACCTGACCCGCGCCCGTGGGATCGACATCCTCCATCGGGAAAATCGCCATCGGCGTGGCCTGCGGTTCTTCCTGCTGGGTCTCGGCCGTGGCCGACGAGGGACAAGTGACCGAACCGAACGAGTTGACCAGGTTGCCGCTTTGCAGGTTGAGGGTAAAGCGGTAGCAGGCGTTGTCGGCCATGGCGACGGTTCCCTGACCCTGAACATTCACATTGCACGCAGTGGAAAACGCCCGGGCTGTATAGCTCTTGTTGCCGGCGGTGGTGCTGGCGAAGCTTTCCACGGAAGGCGTCCCACAGGAATTGGATGTAGAGCTGCGGGTCACGCCATCGACCGTGACCTGGTAGGTAAAGGATCCCGTCTCGCAGCACACGTTGGTCAGCGCGTTCCAGCGTGTACTGCCCCCGCCGCCGCCAGGATTGATCACCCCGGTGAAGCTGATGTTTCCCTGGACAAAAACTTGCAGGTTAATGGTTCCATTCGATTCTGTGGGTAAATCGGTCAGGTCGAATTTGCCAAACGGCAAGCTGGCAGTGCCGCCCTCGCAGCGCAGAGAACCCGGCCCACAGGTGAACATGCAGCGGCCACTGGCGAGCGCCAGCGCGCAGGCGGCATTGCCTTGGGCGTCGAGCGCCGTGCCGGTGATCCGGTAGCGTCCGGAGCTGACTGCTGTGACCGAATCGAGAGTAGCGCCAGCCTGTTGCGCAAACGCTGGCGACGCCGACAGGGCGAGCAGCAGGATGATCAGTGGTTGTGCGGATAGCAAAGCGTGGGGTTGGTCAGACATGTTCTGCTCCTGGCAATAGGGTTGAGTAAAGCGGCAGAGAGACCTTTTCGAGTATAGCCCGTGATGCCCGCCGTGGGGTCGCGCCATTCTATCGGCAATAACGCTAACGCTCTATAATCGCCGCCGGGATTCGCGCCCCGGGCCACATTTCCTGACAACGGCAGAATCAATCGATAAAAGTCAAATTGAAATAACAACATAAAAACACAATCTTCGGTGAAAACCCCCATCGACATCATCATCCCGGTCTATCAGGATCTGGCGATCACTCGCCGCTGCCTGGATAGCGTGCTCGGCGGTCAGAAGCAGCGTCCCCAAAATGCGTGCCATCCAGGATCAGTTGATGCAGGCCATGCAGCAGATCGAAACTCTCCGCGAGCAAAATCGTCATCTGCTAACGGAACAAACCGTACTGCGTACACAAAATCTTAACCTGACCGCGCAACTCGATGAGATTCACGCATCCAGAGTCTGGCGCTACACGGAGTCTCTCCGCAAACCATGAAACCAGCCGCGCATTTGTTCACCAGCATCACCGCCAATTATCTGCCCAAGGCGCGGGTGCTGGCCCAATCGGCCCAACGCCAGGCGGCCGATGTTCGCTTTCACCTGCTGCTGTGCGACGACTATCCGCCAGACGCCGATCCCGCCGCCGAGCCGTTCGATTCGATCATCAACGTGACGGAATTGCCGATTCCTGATCTGGATGCCTGGCTGTTCGGCCACACCGTGGTGGAGATGTGCACCGCCGTCAAGGCGCTCGGCTTTCTGGAAATCGCCCGGCGCTTTGCCGCCGAAAAGATTTTCTACTTCGATCCCGACATGGTGATTCTGTCCGGTCTCGACGGCCTGATCGAGCGCCTGGACCGACACAGCATTCTGCTGACGCCGCACCTGAGCGAGCCGGAGCAGACCCTGGACGCGATCATGGACAACGAGATCGCCAGCCTCAAGCACGGAGTATTCAATCTGGGATTTCTGGGGGTGCGGACCCGCACCGAGGGGATGCGTTTCCTGAACTGGTGGGCTGAACGGTTGCGCTATTTCTGTCACGACGATATCGCCGGCGGCCTGTTTACCGACCAGCGCTGGGTGGATCTAGCCCCTGCCTTTTTCGAAGAGATCGCGGTCCTGCGCGAGCCGATCTATAACGTCGCAACCTGGAATCTCACCCACCGGCCGGTTGCCGGCTCCCTGGAGCAGGGTCTCACCGTCAACGGTCAGCCGCTCAGCTTCTATCACTTTTCCGGTTTCGACAGCGGCGCCCAGGAAGTGATGCTGAAAAAGTACGCCCAGGCCGGTTCAGCGCTGTTTGACCTGCGCCGCTGGTACATTGCCGAATGTCAGCGCCTGGGTCAGGTGGAACTTGGCAACCGCCGCTGCCGCTACGATACTTTCGATAACGGCGAACACATCACCCGGGCGCAACGGATTCTCTATCGCTCCCGGCTGGATTTGCAGCGAGCCTTTCCGCAACCCTTCGCGACTGAAGGCCGTTCCTATTACCATTGGCGCCGGTTCAATGCCGCCGGCGGTGACGCCGATGAGGAAACGCCGGCCACTGCCGCGCTGCTGCGCACCCAGTTAAATAACGCCCGCCGCGAACTGGAGCTGATGCAGCGCTCCCGCAGTTGGCGGCTGACGCGGACGGTTGCTCGACTATTCCATGGCCTATTCCATGGCTTCCGTTAGCGCTATCAAACGCTCGGAAATTGACTGGCGCTGCGCTTAGTCATGGAATGCTTGCTGGCTAAAAATAACATATTAAAGCTGTGGTGATTTTAATGAAAAATTCCATATCCGTCATTATTCCTCTTTATAATCATGAAAAGTTCATTGAGGCAGCTATTAAAAGTGTTGTCAATCAAACCGTTGCGCCCACCGAGATTATAGTCATTAATGATGGCTCGACGGATGACTCGCACGCTGTAATGCAGCGTTTATGCCAAGAATATCATCAAATAAAATATTTCCTGCAAACTAATCAAGGCGCTCATTCAACAATTAATGCAGCTATCGCAAAAGCAGCATGCAAGTACATTGCAATTTTAAATAGCGATGATATATACCATCCGAGTAGATTGGAGTTATGTCTTAAGTATATTATATCTAATCCAAGTGTGGATATGATTGTAACGGCTATCCAAGGCATCGACGAAGAAGGGAGGCTGATTGAATTGGTTTGGTGTAATTACTATAAATCGAGATATGAAGAAATAAATGATTTGTTTTTAGCCTTGATTGATGGTAACTTTTTTTTTACCACATCAAATATATTCATTAAAAAAAGTGTATTTGATGAAGTGGGGAATTTTTCATGTTTTCGTTATGCCCATGACCTGGATTTTTTTTTACGTCTGATTACGCATAATAAAAAGGCAATTCTTATTAACGAACCACTATTAATTTACAGAATCCATGGGTCAAATACGATCAGTGAAGACTATCGTAAGGTTTTTTTGGAACGAGACGCAATCGTAGCATTTCATTTATATTCCAGGTTCGCAAACGACAACTTGATAGAGTTGGAGCAAAAAAATCTGATTGCTATAATAACAACATTAGCCAATTCAGGAAGATTGGAAACTATTTTTCATTACTTTTGCCATTATTTAAAGTATCATTCGCAAAACGCTGATTCTTATCTCTGGAACAAGGACTTTTTAAATCCATGTTTTTATTCAACTGAGGAAAGTCCACCAGACTCTTTTCTTAGATTTGGAAAAACCGTTGGGTCCAAACAATCCTCCGATCCCTTAACAAAACCCTTAGATGCACTGAAAAATATTCCTAAAACTGAATTCCAGCAGATTGGACAGATTGCTGTAATGAAAATTGGGGATAAACTAAAACGCTATCCATTCCTAGCCGCTACTTGTGTAAAATTTATACAGGGCACATGGAATCTATATCGTTATTTTATATCGGGAGCAATGAGAAAAAGCATCGTTAATAAATATAAGAGGATTTTTTACATCATTGACATCCCCCGCTTTTTGAGTAATAGTTCGAGCAACAACCCATTATTCCAAACTTCTATAGAAGATAACGCACCAATTTTATTTATCAGCCATGATGCGGGTAGAACTGGTGCGCCCATTGTGCTGCTAAATCTGCTACGTTGGATTAAAAAACATACTTTATTAAATTTTAAAATACTGCTCAGGGGTGGCGGCGAACTTTCTGGAGAGTTCAATGAGCTAGGACCAATATTGATTCTTTCGAATTTTAGCTCCGTGCTCTGGAAGGAGAAACTGCACGGCTTTATCGGTAACTCCAACCTAAAGTTAATTTATTCCAATACGGCAGTTAATGGCGATGTAATCGATATATTGAAATTAATCGTTGATGTTCCGGTAATATCAGCCATCCATGAGCTAGAAAATAGCATTAGGCGATTTGCGCCAGGAAGACTATTTGAACTGGTAAAAAAACATACCGATTTATTTATTGCAGTTTCTAATGCGGTTAAAAACAATCTTGAACTTAATCATGCTATTCCAGGTACAAAAATAAAACTAGTCTACCCCTTTATTCCTGTTTCAGAAATCACGCTAAACGCATCCATCAACCCTTCTCATATTCATCAGGAGTTGAATACTAATAAAGACATGTTTATTGTAGGAGGATCCGGCACGATAGATTGGAGAAAAGGTGCTGATTTATTTTCTCATATCGCATTAATGTTCCTAAAAATGCTGACCATGGAAGAGCGTTTTCGAGTAAAATTTGTTTGGGTAGGTGGTGATTTAAATTCACAGGACATGATACACTTAAACCATGATATAAAGCACTCTGAACTCCTTAATGATCGTGTAATTTTCATAGGTGAAAAAAAACAAGCATGTTCTTATTTTTCCCAGTTTAGCGTATTCTTGTTATCTTCCAGAGAAGACCCTTTTCCCTTGGTCTGTCTCGAAGCGGGAGCATTGAATAAGCCTGTTATCTGCTTTGATAAAGCAGGGGGCATCCCTGATCTGGTTGAGGATGATGGTGGTTTTATTGTGCCTTATTTAGACATAGACGAGGCAGCGCATGTTCTCTACCGATTATTTCACGAACCTGAGTTAACTAGCATGATGGGTAAACGAATATCTGATAAAGTTCATAGTCAATATGATATTGAAATAGGCGCGAGGCAAATTTTGTCTATCATTAACCAGATCGCTTTATTGGATAATCACGCCAGCCAAACCTAGGAATCTTTATATGGCTTCAAATAACATGATTTGCGATAATGAAATTGCTCCATACCTTGTTTGCATTCCTGTTTGTGGAAACGAGGAATCACTTTTCGATGCCACTTTGCAGTCTATCGTTTCCAATACTGTCACGGAAACAAGCATCCTGGTGATTTCACTGGGAGCGAACCAGGAACTACTTTCATTCTATAAGGAAAAAACCGTATCATTTGGAAAAAAAATACACTGGATTATCGTTGAGGTTCTAGAACCATGCTTGCCGTTTTTAGCGATTTGTCATTTACCTTCACAATACAGTAACTATGATGTAATTCTGGTCTTGCCTGGAGTTGAAGTTCCCCAGGGTTGGGATGCTCGACTGGCTTTGGCCGCGATGGAAAATGAGAAAATCGCTTCTGTATCGCCACTTTGTGATATATCTCCATTGTTTGCGTTACTGGATCAGGGTTGCACCAACGACCTGGATTTCTTAGTTATAGATAACTTGGTCTACGCGCTGGGGCAAAAACGCAACATTGAAGTGCCAGTACTATTATGCGGTTGTGTCTACCTACGACGGCTAGCCCTAGACATGGTTTGGCCTGGATTGCTTAACAGGAAAATTCCAGGGCTTGGCAAATTTTGCGGAGCCTTGGCAAAAGAATTTAATTTTATCGGTTTTCACAATGTGTGCTGTGGTCATGTTTATATAATGGACCGCAATGCAACTCATTTTACCGAAATGGAAAAGATTTCAGTATGGGAAGAAGTTCAGCTTATTAACCAGAAGCATCCTTTTGCTGATGTTCGCCAAGCGGTCAAGGATGCCTTGGTTGTAGGGAGCAGCGAGTCAATTGATTCTATTTACCGCCAACCTGCGCAGTTACATGTTATCCACACTTGGGGCGGCGGGCAGGAGCATTGGCTAAGAAATTATTGTGAAAGCGATACAAAGCGGATAAATCTGGTTCTAAGATCGATTAGCGCTTGGGGAGGAAAGCGCCTTGCCTTATACCGTTCCTATCATATGGATACCCCACTTCGTTATTGGGATCTTTATTATCCGATTCGTTCAACAGTTACTACTCACCTTCAATATAAAGCCATTCTCCAGGAAATTATTGACGAGTTTGGAGTCGAAATCATCATCGTTTCATCGCTTATTGGGCATTCGCTGGATATTATTAACACTGACATTAAAACAATTTTTATTACCCATGACTATTATCCATTTTGTCACGCTATCAATATTTACTTCGATGGTATATGCAAGCAATGCACCGAAGCACGACTAGAGCAGTGTTTTGTTGAAAACGAGCAAAATCGATATATTGCCAATGTGACTCCACTGGAATGGTACGGAATGCGTAACTATTTTACAGGGCTTCTGCTGAACGAGAATATTCATCTAGTTTCCCCCTCGGAGTCCGTTGCCCGCCATATGAAAGTTTTGATTCCAGAACTTCAGGATAAAAAGTTTGAAATTATCCCCCATGGAGTAAATTTAAAGCCTTCGATAGCGAGCATGGATATCCACCATACTAATAGATTTCGAGTACTCATCCTTGGTAGCCTGGTATTACATAAAGGTAGAAAATTATTCGAAGAAATCTATCCAAAATTACATAAGAAAATGGATTTTTATCTAGTTGGATGTGGGGAGGAAGGAGAAGTTTTCGCGGAAGAACATGGAATTTATATAATACCGGAATATGCTCATCAACAACTCCCGGAAATTGTAGCTAGGATTAACCCACATATAGGTCTTCTGCTGTCCATTGTTCCGGAAACCTACAGCTATACGTTAAGCGAGCTTTGGATATTGGGTGTTCCAATCGTCGCCACCAATGTCGGCAGTTTCAAGGATAGAGTTATCAATGGAATTAATGGGTTTACTTGCCAGCCAATTTCAGCGGATATTATCGAAAAAATTAATTTAATTCTGGAAAACCCGGCGTTACTGGATCAATTAAAGCGACAGCTAGCCAATTTTAAACACCGTACAGCCGGGGAAATGGTTGAGGATTATCACGCTCTAGCGCCGCTACCGGAGTTTTCATTCCGGCGCTATTTTTCAAAGCGCGCCAATTCCGTGGAAGCGCCGCCCGAGACACTTCCCTTGCTTATCATTAATCCACAAGCCCGATTTATAAACGTGATTCAGGAGTTCCAGCAGTATGTTTTAAATAAACTGATAACTAGCCCACGTTTTAGTCAATGGCAAAAAAAATTGCTTGTTATTATAGTTGGAGCAGGTTGCAAACTGACTGACGCTGTAGCAAAAATGTTTCCTATACGCTAATTTTAATTTAATTGGCGCAGTTATGTCGGAAGCAGTAGCCGGTTCGGGCTAGCCCGGCTCCGGCAGTCTTTTCTAAAATCCCCAATTATCGCGGGGACGCAACGGCGTCGCCCGCCTCCTCCAACCTGAAGACGAATCGAAGGAGTGCCCGGTGGAACGTGAAAGTATGGAATATGACGTGGTCATCGTGGGCGCCGGCCCGTCTGGCCTGTCGGCGGCCATCCGTCTGAAGCAACTGGCCGCGGAAAAGGGCCAGGATGTGAACGTCTGTGTTATCGAGAAAGGCTCCGAAGTCGGCGCGCACATCCTGTCCGGCGCGGTGGTGGAGCCGCGCGCCCTGAACGAACTGATCCCGGACTGGCGGGAACGCGGCGCGCCGCTCAACACGCCGGCCACGAAAGACGATTTTCTGTTCCTGAGCCGCGAGACCTCATACCGGCTGCCTACCCCGCCGACGATGAAAAATCACGGCAACTACATTATCAGCCTGGGCAATCTGTGCCGCTGGCTGGCGACGCAGGCCGAGGAGCTGGGGGTGGAAATCTATCCCGGTTTCGCCGCCGCCGAAGTGCTCTACAACGATGATGGCGCAGTGGTCGGGGTGGCGACCGGCGACATGGGCGTAGGGCGCGACGGCCAGCCGACCGAGCAGTTCGCGCCGGGGATGGAATTGCGCGCCCGCTATACGCTGTTCGCCGAAGGCTGTCGTGGTTCGCTGACCAAAACCCTGTTTGAGCGGTTCAAGCTGCACGAGGGCGTGGATCCGCAAACCTACGGCATCGGCATCAAGGAGCTGTGGGAAATCGATCCGGCCCAGCACCAGCCCGGCAAGATCGTTCACACGGTCGGCTGGCCGCTGGACGCCAGCACCTACGGCGGCTCCTTCCTCTATCATCTGGAGAATAACCAGGTGGCGGTCGGCTTCGTGATCGGCCTGGGCTATGAAAACCCGCATCTGTCGCCGTTTGAGGAATTCCAGCGATTCAAGACCCATCCCGACATCCGCCCGACCTTTGAAGGCGGCCGCCGCATTGCCTACGGTGCGCGGGCCATTTCCGCGGGCGGCATCCAGTCGATTCCCAAGCTGATTTTCCCTGGGGGACTGCTGATTGGCGACACCGCTGGTTTCCTCAACATGCCCAAGATCAAGGGCACTCATACCGCGATGAAATCGGGGATGGTAGCGGCTGAGGCGGTCTTCGCGGCGGTTGCAGCCGGACGCGGTGCGGATGAAGTCACGGAATATCCTGAAACCCTGCGGCAAAGCTGGCTGTGGCAGGAGCTTTATCAGGTCCGCAACATCAAACCCGCGTTCAGTTGGGGCTTGTGGGCGGCCATCGCTTATTCAGCGCTGGATACTTATGTGCTCCGGGGCAAGGCGCCATGGACCTTCCACCACAAGCCGGATCACGCCAAGCTGAAGAAGGCCAGCGAGTGTCCAAAGATCGAATACCCAAAGCCGGATGGCAAGGTCAGCTTCGACCGGCTGTCCTCGGTGTTCATCTCCAATACCAATCACGAAGAAGATCAGCCCTGCCACCTGACCCTGAAGGATCCAACCGTTCCGATCCAGGTCAATCTGGCGCTGTACGACGCCCCGGAGCAACGCTATTGCCCGGCTGGAGTATATGAAATCATCCGGGACAGCGATGGCAAAAACCCGCGCTTGCAGATCAACGCCCAGAACTGCGTCCACTGCAAGACCTGCGATATCAAGGACCCCACCCAAAACATCAACTGGGTGACCCCACAGGGCGGCGGCGGGCCGAATTATCCGAATATGTAAGCTCGCCTTCGTGCGGGCCTGGGCCGGTCCTCCCTGACGGTTCCAGGCCCGCAAAAGAATTACGCCCACGTTCGCCCTGCTCTAAATTTTCTCCCTCCTTCGCTTTTGGTTTCACAACTATTCTTGTATCTCCGGTTTTAGCCAGGAGAGGCCATCAGACCAGGACCAAGTCGTTTTAGGATCGCACAGGGCCGGTTTCAACCCGTTCGCAAGCCAAAACTGGCCCTGCAATCCCTGCTGACTAAGTTGAAGATGAATGAAGAGGAAGTATTTTTATGAGCGCGGTCGTCAAACAGCAATACGCCAAAGACCTGAGCGTTGCTGAATTTATTGAATGGGAAAATCAGCAGGATACCCGACATGAATTTGTGGAGGGACAGATCATTGCCATGACCGGCGGTACTGTCGCTCATGCCGGGTTAATCGTGTCGCTTTCAGCGCGATTGTTTAATCATCTGCAAGGGACTCCCTGCCGGGTATTTACCTCGGATCTAAAAGTACAAGCCGCTCATAATATCTTTTACCCGGACGTTGTAGTGAGTTGCGAATCCCAGGAAAACGATGGGATGCTGTGCCAAAACCCCAAGCTCATTATTGAGGTCCTGTCCAGTTCAACCTTTCGTAAGGATCGCCATACAAAACGCTTGGCTTACCAGGAGATTCCCAGCCTGGAGGAATACATGCTGGTCTCACAGGAAGCAAAACATGTCGAGGTTTACCGGCGCGCGGAAGACTGGCAATCTTCGGTTTACATTGGCGGTCTGGTAGAACTGCGCTCGGTTCATTTAGCGCTGGTTATCGATGATATTTACGCAGGTATGGATTAAAAATCGATTCAGGGCGAGAGAGTAAAGAACCGAAAAAACTCGCCATTCGCCCTGACCCGTATTGAAATCCTGTTGGTTTACCCGCGTCCCGCTTCTGTTGTGACAAACAGCCGCTCACGGTAAAACTGCAACTCCTCGATGGAATCGCGGATATCCTGCAATGCCAGATGAGTCGAGGTTTTACTGAAGCTCTTAATACCCGGATACCAGCGCCGGGCCAGTTCCTTAAGCGTACTGACGTCCAGGTTGCGGTAGTGAAAATACGCTTCCAGTTCCGGCATAAGACGTGCTAGAAAGCGCCGATCCTGACAAATACTGTTGCCGCACATCGGCGATTTACCACTAGGCACGTGATAGCGCAGGAATTCCAGAGTGTCCGACTCGGCCTCATGCTCGGTCACAGCGCTGGCGCGGACCCGCGCGGTGAGGCCAGAGCCTCCGTGCTGTTTGCGGTTCCAGTCGTCCATGGCCGCCAGCACGGCATCGCTCTGGTGAATGGCCAGCACTGGCCCCTCGGCGAGGATATTGAGCTGGCTGTCGGTGACGAGAGTGGCGATTTCAATGATACCGTCGGTCTGGGGATCCAGGCCGGTCATTTCCAAATCAATCCAGATCAGGTTATCAGGGGACATGAATGCGTCATAGAGTCAGGTGGAAGGGAGATCAGCCGTTGCGTGAGCGAAAAGTGTACGCCGAATCGCGGGCGCGCGGTGGGGGGGATGCATGACGGGTCGTCGTCTGACCCAGCGCCAGCGTGAGCAAATCCAGCGGTTGCAGGAGCGCCGCCGCGAGCGGGCCGCTCAGGCGACGCCGGCCCTGGACGACGCCGGACTCGGTGCGGAGAGTACCGGGCTGGTGATCGCCCACCATGGGCCGGCGCTGATCGTCGAGGATAGCGCCGGGCGCCTGTATCGCTGCACCGTGCGGCAGAACCTGGGCCGGCTGGCTTGTGGCGATCAAGTCATCTGGCAAACATCCGGTGCGGCGGAGGGCGTGATCGTGGCGGTGGTCGAACGCCGTTCGCTGCTGACCCGCCCGGATTATAACGGCCAGCCGCGCCCGGTCGCCGCCAATCTCGATCTGGTAGCGGTGGTGCTGGCTCCGCAGCCGGAGCCGAGCGAAGCCCTGATCGACCGCTATCTGGTCGCTATCGCCGCCATCGGGGTCCAGGGCCTGCTGGTGCTGAACAAGGTGGATTTGCTCGATGCGCCGGCGCGGGCGATGTTGGCCGAGCGGCTGGAGACTTATCATGGCATCGGCTATCCGCTGCTGTGGGTCAGCAGCCACACTGCGCATGGCCTGGACGCACTGCGCACCGGACTGCGGGGCTGCGTCAGTCTGCTGGTCGGGCAATCGGGCGTCGGCAAATCCTCGCTGATCAAGGCGCTGCTGCCAGACCGCGAGATTCGGATTCAGGCGCTGTCCGCCGTGACTGGCCATGGCGCACATACCACCACAACCAGCACCCTCTATCATCTGCCGGGGGGCGGCGATCTGATTGATACGCCCGGAGTGCGCAGCTTTGAACTGGGCGTGATGGGTCGGGACGATCTGGAGCGGGGTTTTATGGACATCGCGCGCTATCTGGGCCGCTGCCGCTTTTCCGATTGCAGTCACCATCATGAACCGGATTGCGCATTGCGCGACGCGATGGCCCGGGGCGACATCGCGCCGCGCCGGCTGGCCAGTTACCTGGAATTGCGGGCCGCGCTGGACGCAGCGGCCAAGCCCGGCTGAATCGGGTCCATCCACCGATTGTAAAATCCGTCGAGAACGTTCAGCGCCATGGCCGCGATCACCCCTTTTCTGTTCGCCGGGCTGCTGCTGGGGCTGAGCGGCGGGCTGACGCCGGGGCCGCTGCTCGCCCTGGTCGCCCGTGAAACGCTGCAACATGGCGTCCGCGCCGGGATCGGCGTGGCGCTGGCCCCACTGCTGACCGACCCACCGATTATTCTGGCGGCGCTGCTGGTGTTGCAGCCGCTGGCTGACCAGAACCTGCCACTGGCGCTGATTCACCTCGGCGGTGGGCTGTATCTGGGTTGGCTGGCGGTTGAAAGTCTGCGTTTGCAAGGCGCGGAACAGGAATGGACTCCATCGACAGGTTCGCTGCAACGCGGAGTGATCGCCAATTTTCTGAATCCCAGCCCCTACCTGTTCTGGCTGACGGTTGGCGCGCCGACTGTGCTGGCGGCAGGGCGCGCCGGCAGCTTGGCCGTGGCCGCCTTCATCATTGCGTTCTATACGCTGCTGGTGGGATCGAAGGTGCTGCTGGCGATGACGCTGGGCCGCGCTCGTTCGGTTCTGCACAGCCGGGGCTATAGTGTGTTGATGCGTGGCTTGGGTCTGCTGCTGCTGGCGTATGCGTTGGGGTTCCTGCGCGAAAGCCTCCGGCTGCTGACGGCCTGAGCATCTCCCTAGATTTCCTGAACCGGTTCTCCCCACGATGAATGCCTCCGAGTCTCTTCGCGATACGGTTAAAACCCTGCTCAATAACCAGATTCAGGCGGTGCTGGCGACCCAGCATCAGCAGCAACCCTATACCAGCCTGATGGCCTTCGCCGTGACGCCTGATCTGCGGCGGATCGTGTTTGCCACCGCGCGGGCGACCCAAAAATACGCCAATCTACGGGCCAACCCCCGCGCCTCGCTGCTGATCGACAACCGCTGCAACCGCCCGGAGGATTATCGCTGCGCCATGGCGGTTTCCGCCCAGGGCGTAGTCCGCGAGGTCGGCGCCATCGACCGCGCCGGGTTGCTGCAACTCTATCTGGATAAACACCCGACGTTGCGGGACTTCGTCACCGACGACGCCAGCACCCTTCTGCAATTGGAAGTGGAGTGCTACTACGTGGTCAGCCAGTTTCAAAGCGTGGCTGAGTTGCGGCTCGTCTAGATTCTAATAATTAGGAATATAGGAATAATTTTTTATTATTTTATGATATAGTATGACTCGGCTATGGTGCAGATATTCATTCCTGCTGTCATTCGGAGACTCTTGATGATCACCCGCCGTCTGTTATGGCTGATCCTGCCACTGCTGGCTCTGGCGCTGGGCGCTGGTTATTTTTCCGGCGGCGTCGCCGGCCAGACCGTGACCCTGCTGAATGTGTCCTACGACCCTACCCGCGAGTTCTACAACGCATTCAACGCAGCTTTCGACCGTTATTGGCGGGCCAAGACCGGCGATACGGTCACGGTTCATCAATCGCATGGAGGTTCCGGCAAGCAGGCGCGCGCTGTCATTGACGGCTTGGAGGCCGATATCGTCACGCTGGCCCTGGCCTATGACATTGACGAGATCAGCGCCAAAAGCGGCCTGCTTCCGGCCCAGTGGCAACAACGCCTGCCCTACAACAGTGCGCCTTATACCTCGACCATCGTCTTTCTGGTGCGCAAGGGCAATCCCAAAAACATCAGGGACTGGGAGGATCTGGTCAAACCTGGGGTGAGCGTAGTCACTCCCAATCCCAAGACCTCCGGCGGGGCGCGCTGGAACTACCTGGCAGCCTGGGGCCACCAACTGCGCCGCACCGGGAATGAAACCAAAGCACGCGATTTTGTTGCCCAACTGTACCGCAACGTACCGGTGCTGGACTCCGGCGCGCGTGGCTCTACCACCACCTTTGTCGAGCGCGACATCGGCGATGTGCTGCTGACCTGGGAAAATGAAGCCTTTCTGGCAGCAAACGAACTGGGGCAGGGCCAATTCGAGATCGTGATCCCTTCCAGCAGCATTCTGGCGGAACCCCCGGTGGCGCTGGTGGATCAGGTCGCTGACAAGCATCGCGTGCGGGCCATCGCCCAAGCCTATCTGGAGTATCTGTACAGTCCCGAAGGCCAGGAACTGGCGGCCAGACATCACTACCGGCCGCGCGATCCGGCGGTAGCCGACCGCTATCGAGACCAGTTTCCGCAACTGAAACTGTTTACCATTGACGAAACATTCGGCGGCTGGGCCAAGGCGCAGGCTACGCATTTCAAGGATGGCGGAACGTTCGATCAAATCTATCAGTCAGCCCGTTAGGCCAGGGCTTCAGGGCCGTAGACGGCTGTACCGGGTTTGCGGGCCTGATCCCCGGCGCGCGGGTTCGATCGCCACGCTCCCCTGGAATCACTTGCCCCATGATCCTGGATTTTTCCCTGTTCGGCTTGTTCTAGGCGGAAATTTCAGCTACTTCTTAACGGTTAATGTCAGTTCCGGTAAATTAACCGGGCTACAATCACCGTCACGAGAAGAGGAGTCACTTGATGAACAAGCGCAGCCGCAACGTCCTGAGCGCCGCCGTCGGCGCAGCCCTGTTGAGTCTGGGCGGGCTGGCCCACGCCGAAGACGTGATCAAGATCGCGGTGGCCGGCCCCATCACTGGTCCGGTGGCCCAGTATGGCGACATGCAAATGACCGGCGCCAAGATGGCGGTCGAGCAGATCAACGCCAAGGGCGGCGTCAATGGCAAGAAGCTGGAGGCGGTGCTGATCGACGATGTGTGCGAACCGAAACAGGCGGTCGCCGTCGCCAACCAGATCGTCAACCAGAAGATCAAATACGTGGTCGGTCATCTCTGCTCCGGCTCCACCCAGCCCGCCTCCAAGCTCTACGAGGAGGAAGGCATCCTGATGATCACCCCGGCGGCGACCAACCCCGCCATTACCCAGCAGGGCTACAAGATGGTGTTCCGCACCATCGGCACCGATGATCAGCAGGGACCGACCGCCGGTCGCTACATCGCGGGTACGGTCAAGCCCAAGAAACTGGCGATTCTGCACGACAAGCAGCAATACGGCGAAGGCATCGCCAAGGAAGTGAAAAAGACTGTCGAGGCGGCCGGGATCAAACCCGTGCTGTTCGAGGGCATCAACAAGGGCCAGACCGACTTTGGCGCCCTGATCACCAAGATGAAGAAAGACGGGGTGGATTTCGTCTACTACGGCGGTTACCACCCGGAACTGGGCCTGCTGTTGCGCCAATCCAAGGAACAGGGCTTTGACGCCAAGTACATGGGGCCTGAAGGCGTGGGCAACAAGGACATCAGCGCCATTGCCGGCCCGGCGTCGGAAGGGCTGCTGGTCACTCTGCCCGCCGACTTCAGCACCGATCCCAAAAATGCGGATCTGGTTGCGGCCTTCAAGGCCAAGAATCAGGATCCCAGCGGCCCGTTCGTGATGCCGGCCTATGCGGGCGTACAGATTATCGCCGATGCGATCAAGGGCGCGAAAACCGAGGATCCGGTTAAGCTGGCCGAGTACATCCGCAAGAACAGCTTCGATACCCCGATTGGCAAGGTCGCCTTCAAGGACAATGGCGACCTGAAGGAATTTGAATTCGTCATCTTCACCTGGCACGCCGACGCCACCAAGACGCCGGTTAAGTAAGGGTATCGCCGCAGGGGCGCAGCAGGGCCGCGCCTCTACCGTCTCGTGTCCCCGCAGGGGCACAGCAGCAGGGTCGCGCCCCTACCGTCTCTCGTATCCCCTTGCCCCCCAGATACGGCGCTCATGTCCGGTTTCTCACTCCTTGAATTTATCCAGCAGATCATCAACGGTCTGACCCTGGGCAGCATCTACGCGCTGATCGCCATTGGCTACACCATGGTGTACGGCATCATCGGCATGATCAACTTTGCCCACGGCGAGATCTACATGATCGGCGCTTATGTCGGCCTGCTGGTCATCACGGTGTTCGGGCTGTTCGGCGTGGACAGCATCGCGCTGATCCTGCTGGCGACGCTGGCGATCAGCATTCTGGTCACCGGCTCCTACGGCTGGGCTATCGAGCGGCTGGCGTATCGCCCGTTGCGCGGCAGCCCCCGCCTGGTGCCGCTGATTTCGGCCATCGGCGTGTCGATCTTCCTGCAAAATTACGTCCAACTGGGTCAGGGCGCCCGTGATGTGTCCATGCAGCCGGTGTTGACCGGCGGCTGGCGCTTCGGCCCCGAGGATGGCTTTCAGGTTTATCTGTCCTACATGCAGGTGCTCATCGCCGTAGTGACCGTTACCTTCATGGCCGGTTTAAGCCTGTTTATTGGCCGTTCGCGGATGGGCCGCGCCTGCCGCGCCTGTTCCCAGGATCGGGCCATGGCCAACCTGCTCGGTATCGACACCGACCGGGTCATCGCTCTGACCTTCGTGCTCGGCGCGGCGCTGGCGGCAGTGGCCGGGGTGCTGGTCTCCATGTACTACGGGCTGGTCAATCCCTTCATCGGCTTTATCGCCGGGTTGAAAGCCTTCACCGCTGCGGTGCTGGGCGGGATCGGCAGTATTCCCGGCGCGATGCTGGGCGGAGTGGTGTTGGGGCTGGCGGAAAGCTTCGCTTCAGCCTATTTGCAAACCGAGTATAAGGACGTGGTGGCGTTCGGCCTGCTGATTGGCGTGCTGCTGGTGCGACCGACCGGACTGCTGGGCCGCCCCGACGTGGAGAAGGTGTAGATCATGCGCCGCGTCCTGCCGGAAGCCCTGATTGCAGCAGTTTTGACCGCTGTGTTGCTGACCCCCATTTTCGGACTGCGCATCCATGTGGACGGCGTCAGCGTTTCGCTGAATCGCACCCCAACCCCGGTTCTCATCGCGGTCGCTATCGTGTTTCTGTTGCGGCTGTTCCAGGAACCGTTGCGGAACGCTTGGGCCACGCTGCGCTTGCCGGCGGCCTGGCGGGAGAATCCCGTCACTGTCGCCCTGCGTCGAGCGCAACAACAGCCGCGTTATCAGGCGCTATTCTGGATTTTGCTGCTGATTGCGGCAGTCATCTGGCCGTTCATCGCTTCGCGCGGCGCGGTGGACGTAATGACCCTGGCGCTGATCTACGTCATGCTGGGACTGGGGTTGAACATCGTCGTGGGTTTCGCCGGGTTGCTGGTGCTCGGCTACGCCGCGTTCTACGCCGTCGGCGCCTATACCTACGCACTGCTGGCCCAGCATTTTGACCTGTCCTTCTGGCTGAGTTTGCCGGTGGCCGGCGCTCTGGCGGCGCTGACCGGCTTCCTGCTGGGATTGCCGGTCTTGCGGCTGCGCGGCGATTATCTGGCCATCGTCACCCTCGGTTTCGGCGAGATCACCCGCCTGCTGCTCAACAATCTGAATGTCCTGACCGGCGGCCCGGACGGCATCGGCAACATTCCGCGTCCGAGCCTGTTCGGTCTGGAATTCAGCCGCCGCGCCAGGGAAGGCGGGACCACCTTCCACGAATTTTTCGGCCTGGAGTACAGCGGCGACTACGGGGTGATCTTCATGTATCTGCTGGGATTGGCGCTGGTGCTGCTGATTCTGTTTGTTATCAACCGCCTGTTGCGGATGCCGCTGGGTCGCGCCTGGGAAGCTCTGCGTGAAGATGAAATCGCCTGCCGCTCGCTGGGCCTGAGTCCGACCACGATCAAGCTGTCGGCGCTGACCCTGAGCGCCGCCTTTGCCGGACTGGCCGGCGCGTTCTTCGCCGCCCGCCAGGGTCATATCAACCCGGAGTCGTTCACCTTTATCGAATCGGCGATGGTGCTGGCCATCGTCGTGCTGGGCGGCATGGGTTCACAACTGGGCGTGATGCTGGCGGCGATTGCGATTACTGCGCTGCCGGAACTGGCCCGTGAATTCGATGAATACCGGATGCTGGCCTTTGGCCTGGTGATGGTGCTGATGATGATCTGGCGACCGCAGGGACTGATCCCCGCCGTCCGCCCCCGGATGGAGTTACCCGAAGCGGCGGAGGCGCGGCGATGAATCTGGAACGAGCCAAAACCGCGCCAGCGGTCGACCTTCTACCGTCTCCGCTGCTGGAAGTGCGCCACCTGAGTATGCGCTTTGGCGGACTGTTGGCGGTGGACAGCGTGAATTTCAACGTCCGTCGCAACCAGATTTTCGCCATCATCGGCCCCAACGGCGCAGGGAAAACGACGGTATTCAACTGTGTCGGCGGGTTCTACCGGCCCACGACCGGCACGGTGGCGCTGGATGGACAACCGCTGCATGGCCTGTCCAGCCACCACATCGCCCGGCGCGGGCTGGTGCGCACGTTCCAGAATGTGCGGCTGTTCAAGACCATGACCGTGGTCGAAAACCTGCTGATTTCCCAGCACACCCAGTTGGAAACGCGGCTGGCGCCGGGGCTGTTCAAAACCCCCAAATATCGGCGCGCCGAGGCTGAGGCGCTGGATCGAGCGGCGTTCTGGCTGGAAAAAATTGGCCTGCTGGCGGTCGCCAACCGCGAAGCCGGTAATCTGGCCTACGGGCAACAGCGGCGGCTGGAAATCGCTCGCTGCATGATCACCCACCCCAAGCTGCTGATGCTCGACGAACCGGCTGCGGGTTTGAATCCGCAGGAAACCCGCGATCTGGATCGGTTAATCAACGAACTGCGCGCGGAACATCATGTCGCGGTACTGCTGATTGAACACGACATGAGCTTGGTGATGGGGATTTCCGATGAAATTCTGGTCATGGAATATGGCCGGCCCATCGCCACCGGGACGCCAGCCGAAATTCGTCACAACCCCAAAGTGATTAAGGCGTATCTGGGGGAAGAGTAGGTAATCTATATCAAGGACTCTACTCAATTCCGTCAGAAGAGGCCGCTTAAATCAAACCAGCTAAATGACCCCTATCGAACAGGAAGCCAGATGTCAAAAAAAGGGCGAGGCGCTTCCCTAATTTACCTGGATAATAACCAGGAGTTTGAGCCTGATTCGTCGAACGTTATTTGCATACGCGGTCGGCACCGGCGCAGGATTGTATTCGGATGGTATGGTGGTAAATTTTCACACTTGGATTGGTTGCTTCCACTATTACCGAAGTGCCATCATTATTGTGAACCCTTTGCTGGATCCGCCGCAGTGCTGCTGAATCGTGAGCCTTCGCCGGTGGAAACCTATAACGATATTGATGGAGATGTGGTGAATTTCTTTCGGGTATTACGCGACTGCTATGAGGAACTGATCCGCGCTATTGCCTTGACCCCCTTTTCCCGCGAGGAATACCACCGTGCTATTTACGGAATCACCGATGGAATTAGTGAAGTAGAGCGGGCAAGACGTTTTTATATCAAGGCGCGTCAAACCCGCACTGGTCTTGCGCAGACGGCGTCGCTAGGTCGCTGGGCGAATTGCAAAAATACTAGCCGTGCGGGCATGTCGGGGGTTATCTCCCGTTGGCTTGGCGGTGTGGAAGCCCTTGACGATATTGCCCAACGGCTGATTCGCGTACAAATCGAAAATCGCCCGGCGACTGATGTCATTAAGCTTTATGATAGCTCTAGCACGTTATTCTATTGTGATCCACCTTATCTGCATGCTACACGCGGCGACACCCAGGCTTATAGCTTTGAAATGAGCGAAGACCAGCATCGGGAACTTGCAGATACCGTGAATCAATGCAAGGGAAAAGTGGCTGTTTCAGGCTACGATCACCCCCTGATGGATGAACTTTTCCCGACCGGGCGCTGGCTCAAGACACTGAGCAGCGATAAAACGATTCACTCTACTAAAGATATGCGGCAGGAAGTGCTTTGGACAAACTTCAATCCAAACAGCCAAGAAGAGCTTTTTGAATGACCGCTTCGCCACTAGCTCCTGATGAAATTTTGCAAAATATCTACGAACGCGCCAGCATTAGTCTTGAAGAATCCATTATTGCCGATGCCGCGATGGTGGAGCGGGTAGACTATGTTTGTTGCTGTATGAATAACCGTTCCGGAGTCCGTTTTCTCATGGCGTGCCTTCTGGGAAAATTGCATAATCCAAATGTTGATCCACGCAAACCTTATACCGAGATTGGAGGAATAGATAGCTTTTCTGGACGCACCTATGATGAACAATATCTGACTCCATTTATTAATCAGCACCGTTTGCATTGTAATCAAACAACGGCGTTTTTAACGCCTACGTTGCGGAATATTGACCATCCACTGACTACCCACCAGAATTTAGTTGGCAGACCCCGCGACCTCTATAAAAAGACTCTCCAACTGTTGGAAGATGTAGCGGAAAACAGGGTCGCTGCTGATATTCTTTTCGTTGAGATCGTTCGCGCACTTTTACGATTAAAAGATGAAAAGCTTTCGCGTATAACTTCTCTATTGAATGCGTTGCAGAGTATTGAAGGTTCACTACCTACTTCATCGGAATCTATTATCAACCTCATCAATCAGCATTTGGCTTGTAAAAATTCCAGCAGATTGCCCGTGCTCATCGTAGCCGCGGCCTACCAAGCAGTCGGTAAATATTTGGCCGAGAAAATTTTGCCATTGAATGCGCATAATGCCGCAGATTTACAAACTAAATCAATGGGCGATGTTGAAGTTTGCCTTGTTGGAGACGACGCTGTTGTTACTGTTTATGAAATGAAAATGAAGCGAGTCACGATTGATGATATTGATATTGCTGTAACGAAGATCATCAAGGCCCCAAAGCGAATCCATAATTACCTATTTATCACCACTGATAAAATAGCCCCCGACGTTTCAGATTATGCGGCCAAGTTTTATGAAGAAATGGGCGGCGCTGAAATTGCGATTCTCGATTGCATTGGGTTCCTGCGTCACTTCCTGCATTTGTTTCATCGTGTCCGGATTGATTATCTCAATGCCTATCAAAATCTGGTCTTAAACGAGTCTGACTCAGCCGTCAGTCCAGCTCTCAAAGAAGCATTCTTGGCCTTGCGGCAGGCTGCGGAGAGCGACGAATGAATACGCTGTTTTTTGGAGATTGTCTGGAAATTATTCGGGAGCAACTTTCTGATCAATCGGTGGATTTGATTTACCTTGATCCACCCTTTAACTCCAACCGGGATTACAACCTGCTGTTCAAGACGCCCAAAGGTCATGCGGTCGATGCGCAAATCACCGCATTCGAGGATTCCTGGCATTGGGGCAAACAGGCTGAACGGGAATTCGATTTAATTCTGCATCAGCCCAAAACTGAAGTGGCGGAATTGATGCTGTCATTGCGTTGGTCTCTGCGTGAAAACGATATGCTCGCTTATCTGACCATGATGGCTAGTCGCTTGCTGGAACTGCATCGAGTACTGAAAGCAACCGGCAGTCTGTATTTGCATTGTGATCCAACCGCCAGTCATTATTTAAAAATTCTGCTGGATAATATTTTTGGAGTGAAAAACTTTAAGAATGAAATCATCTGGAAACGAACTACATCGCATGGAGATACCAAATACGGATTCAGTCATGTAACTGACACCCTATTATTTTATATAAAAAATCAGCCGGCTAAATGGAATTCTCAATATCAATCCTACTCCGAGAGTTATCTTGCATCACATTATAATCATAAAGACAATAGCGGACGTATTTACCGATTAGATAATGTCATTCGCTCTAAAAGTATGGGATTACGTCCTAATTTATCCTATGAGTATAAAGGCTTTACTCCTGAGTTCGGCTGGAGAATGAAGAAAGAGAAACTGGAAGAAATTGATCGGGCTGGTCGGTTATATTGGTCAAAAACCGGAACGCCTTATCTGGTGCGTTACCTTGATGAGCAAAAAGGTGGATTAATTGATAACTTATGGATTGATATTTTTCCGGTAAATTCCCAGGCTGCCGAACGGCTCGGCTACCCGACGCAAAAACCACTGGCGCTGCTGGAGAGAATTATCCTGGCTTCCAGTCATGAAGGCGATGTTGTTCTGGACCCATTTTGTGGTTGCGGTACTGCGGTTCACGCCGCGCAGAAACTGGGCCGGAAATGGATTGGCGTTGATATTACGCATTTAGCAATTTCAACGATTGAACAACGTCTAAAAACCGCATTTCCCGGAATTGTTTTTGATGTCCATGGTATTCCCAAAGATTTGGCCAGCGCCCAGGATTTGGCGCGGCGCGACAAATATCAATTTCAGTGGTGGGCCTGTTCGCTGGTCAACGCTCAACCGTATCAGGGTAAAAAGAAAGGCGCGGATTCCGGGATTGATGGATTACTGTATTTCCGCGATGACGACGGACTGGCCAAAAAGATCATTGTCTCGATCAAGGGTGGGGAAAACGTCAGCGTCAGCATGATTCGCGATCTCAAGGGCGTTCTGGAGCGGGAAAAGGCGCAGATGGGCCTGTTTGTCACCCTGACCCCGCCGACTCAACCCATGCTCAAGGAAGCCCTCACCGCTGGCTATTACGCCTCGCCGCTGTTAGGTTCCTATCCCCGACTGCAAATTCTGACGGTTGACGGATTGCTCAATGGCGCTGAACGGGCGTTGTATCCGGATCTGAGCCGGGGCGGCGAAACCTTCAAGCACGCGAAACCGGAAATTTCGGGCAAGCAGGACCGATTGCTTTAATAGGGAACCGTTCAATGATGCTGAAACTGGAGAACGTCCACACCTTTTACGGCCAGATCGAGGCGCTCAAGGGCGTGTCGCTGGATGTGCATCCCGGCGAGATCGTCACTCTGATCGGAGCTAACGGCGCAGGTAAAAGTACGCTGCTGCTCACCATCTGTGGTTCGCCACAAGCCCGCCAGGGTCGGGTGCTGTTCGAGGGGCAGGACATCACGCACAAACCGACCCACGTCATCATGCAATGTGGGCTGGCGCTGGTGCCGGAGGGGCGGCGGATCTTCCCCGGCCTGACGGTGCAGGAGAACCTGCAAATGGGGGGATTCTTCGCCGACAAGGCGCGGCTGGACACGGATCTGGAACGGGTATTTACCCTGTTTCCGCGCCTGAAGGAACGGCGCACTCAGCACGGCGGCACCCTGTCCGGCGGCGAACAGCAGATGCTGGCGATTGGCCGGGGTCTGATGGGTCGCCCCAGCCTGTTGCTGCTGGACGAACCCTCGCTGGGCTTGGCGCCGATCATCATCGCGCAGATTTTCCAGATTCTGAAAGAAATCCGCGAGGAAGGCGTGACCATCTTTTTGGTGGAGCAGAACGCCCATCGCGCCCTGCAATTAGCGGATCGGGGTTATGTGCTGGAAAACGGCCGGATTGTACTGGCCGACAGTGGCGCGAATCTGCTGGCTAATGATGAGGTGCGCAAGGCGTATTTGGGCGGCTAAGCGGCGGGATCAAACGCCTGCCTCGACCCGCTCGCGGTTGTGAAAATCCGGAGATTCGGGAAGGATACTCAAATGATGCGTCCTACTAAAATAACCAGGATATCGCGACGTATTGACGCCGGCGGAAGTCCGCCCGGCGGGATTGCGCCGCTACCGACCAGGAGAAATCATCCATGATTCGCAATCCTTTCCGTTTGCCGCGCGCAGGCCGCGCGTCTCCGGCGGGCGCACGCCCCCCGTTCAAGCTCATTCCGGTGGGTTTTGGCTGGTTAACGCCCCTGTTGCTGGGACCGGCCTGCGCCCTGGCGCTGGACATTGGCGAAATCCAGGTTCACTCCGCCCTGAACCAGTTGTTCGACGCCCGGATTCCACTGCCGACGCTCACCCCGGAAGAACTGGGCAAAATCTCAGTCAAGCTAGCCCCGTCGCCCATGTTCAAGGAATTCGACCTGGACCGGGCGTCAACCTTGTCCAATCTGGTGTTTTCCCTGGAATACAACGCGGAGGGTCAGGTCTACGTCAAGGTGATCTCGACCAAGCCCATCAAGGAACCCTCGCTGGGGCTACTGGTGGAATTCGGCTGGCCGCGCGGCAAGACCTTCCGTGAATTTACCGTCCTGCTGGATCCGGTGCAGCGGCTGGCCCAGAGGCCGGACGACCGCAGCAAGACCGTGCTCAATGCGTCCACTGCTACCGCGCCTGCTCAACCCGTTCCCGCCGCCGCCGCACCGTCCGCTCAACCCGTTCCAGCCGTCGCCGCAATCGCGCCTGAACCTCAACAGGATACGCCTCCTGCCGAGAACCCGGACCCGGTCGTCGCCTCGAAACCTGCTGTAGTCGAAACCGTCGCAGCACCTGAACCTATCGCGCCCGTGGCGGAAGCCGCATCCACTCCGGTGCGGGTTTACCGGCCAGGCGATACTTATGGCCCGGTGGCGACCGGCGAGGGCCTATGGGGCATTGCGCTCAAGGTGCGCCCTGATCCGGCTATCACCCGCGAGCAGATGACGCAGGCCCTGTTCCAGGCCAACCCTCATGCTTTCAGCAAGGCCGGGATCGAAGGATTGAGAATCGGGACGGTGTTGCGCATCCCCAGTTTCCAGGAAATCGCCAATTTCACCGGTTCCAGCGCCGCCCGTCATTTAGCTGAAGTGCAACCGCTACCCTCCTTGACCGCCCCACCGCCCCTTCCGTCGTCTGAAACGACGGAATCGCCGGTTGCCAAGGCGGCTGCGCCCGAAGTGTTCCCGCTGGAACCTCTCCCGCTGCTCGAACCAGTGGCGCTCACGGACGCGCCCGCCGCACCCGCCCCGGAATCTGCGGCTACTGCGGTCTCCGCCGCTGCGCCGCCCAGTGATGCGCTAGCGGAACTCGACCCCATTGTCTTGGAACCCGTTTCGGCCATGTCACTGCTGTTTTTGGCGATCTCCGAGATGATGGCGGCCGACATCCAACCTTCCGCTACGACAATCAGGGTAGACGAGACGGCAGCGCCCGCACCGAAAGACCCGGTACTCCCTCTGGCGGTTGCCATTGCCGATCCGGTAGCCGCGCCCGTTAGCCCGACGGATGCTGATACTGAAGCGCCCGCACCCGCCGCCACGAGAGAGTTCCTACCGCAGCCAATGGATACCGCCAGTCTGCTGGCAGCCGTTGACCTGCATCCGCCGCGCCTGGATCTGGACACGCCAGCGCGCGCTTATCTGGCAAGCGATGTTTCGGCGCCCATGGTGGCGGTGTTTACCCAGCCACTGCCAATCCCCGTTCAGGCAGCAGCGGATAATGACTCGTTATCCGCAGACGAAACCGACACGGTTAAGCCCGCTACCGTTGCGGACCCGCCTCCAGTGCTGGCGGCGGGTCCTGCTGCGACATCAGCCAAGGTGAACGAAACGCCCGCGCGAACATACCAAGGCAACGATCAGTACGGCCCCGTCGCGCCGAATGCGCGATTGTGGGATATCGCGACCCAGGTTCGCCCGGATCCAGCCATCAGCAGGGAACACATGATGAAAGCCTTGCTGAAGGCTAATCCACAGGCGTTTTCCAAATCCGGCAACATGGACAGTCTGAAAATAGGCGCAACCCTGCGGGTTCCAACGTTGCAGGAGATTGTGGAATACACAGGCTCCAAGGCGGCCAGTCAGTTGCTGGAGCAGCAGCAAGCCGCGCCACCGATTTCCCCAGCGCTCCCACCGGAATCAGAACCGGCCCCGGCTGCGTCCAAGCCGGAACCGGAACCGGTGACCGCTAAACCGGAATCCACCTCAGAACCGACCCCGACCGCGTCCGAACCGGAACCGGAAGCCGCCAAACCGGAATCCACCCCAGAACCGGCGCCGTCCGCGTCCGAACCGGAACCGGAAGCTGCCAAACCGGAATCCACTCCAGAGCCAGCGTCACCCGCGCCCGCATCCGAAATGGTTGCTACGCCACCTGCGCCATCCGCACCGGAACCCGCTGCTGTTCCAACGCCGGTGCCCGAAACGCCGTCTGCGTCACCTGCATCGACAGCTCCTACGGAGCCGGTTTCTACACCACCTGCCCAAGAACCCGCCGCTAACGCGCCGGTGACTGAGACGCCGCCCACGCCACCTGCGGAATCCGTGACTACGCCGCCCACGCCACCTGCGGAATCCGTGACTACGCCGCCCGCATCGGCTGCGGAAGTAGCGCCCAAGCCGGTGACTGAAACACGGTCGGCTCCAGTGACCTCTACGGAAACAACACCCGCTTCACCCTCACCCGCGCCGATCACTGAGGCGCCGCCCGCACCGGTGATCGAGACACCGTCTGCGCCAGAACCGGTTATAGCTACGCCCGCGCCACCTGCGGAATCCGTTCCTACGCCGCCTGCTTCGCCTGCGCCAGCGGAAACAGTCCCTGCCACACCGACGCCTGAAGCGCCGCCCGCGCCGGCTGCGGAATCCGTTGTCACGCCGCCCGCGCCGGCGGAACCGGAACCGGTGCCTCCCCCACCCGTTCCAGCCCGTTGAGAACATAAAAAAACCTCCCGAATTCGGGAGGTTTTTATTTGAGCGCTGCTCTGGTGCTCAACGCCAGAAAAAATTCAACCGGGACTGGCCTTGACCGACTCGCGCCGTTTGCCGCTGGGTTTGACCTCGTGCGCTGGCTTCCACGGTATAGCTACCGGGCGATAACTGCGCCAGGAAGTACGGACCTTGCGATTCGGCGTCGAGAATCACATTGCCGCGCGAATCCAGGATGCGCACCTGAGCGTCGGCCAGGTAACTGCCGCCGTGCATGGCGAACATGAGTTGCAGATTGAACTGACGGGACAAGGCGCGGATTTGTTCGCGTCCACTCAGACCGATACCCCCCGATACAAAGCGGACACCCTGATAAGTTTGCACCTGCATGGAACCACCAGGCGGCGACCAGCCCCGCTCGTCGGCCTGTGGTGGTCCCAAGGTCTGTTGGGCGCCTGTCAATAGCGGCAGCCCGCCACCCAGTAATAATGCCAGCGCTGTAAAGCTCGTCGTGCGTATTTTGAACATGGTCAGCACCTCGCCTGCTTTTAACGTAACCGTCTCCACGAATCGCGCCGCCCTCTCCCCCGACTCCTCTCCTGCCAGCGGGAGAGGGTGGTGGATTCATTTAAAACCCGACAGCTCCATATATCTTAGGAGATGGATTACGAAATTCTGGAATCCTGGGCGTACTGCTCACGCATCGCCTTCTTGTTGAGCTTGCCGACGCTGGTTTTGGGGATGGCTTCGATAAACAGCACCCGGTTCGGAATGCCCCACTTGGAGATGATGCCCTTATCGGCAAAATCCTGGAGCCAGGCGCGAATCGCGGCTTCATCCACCGATTGATCGGGTTTCGCCACCACCAGCGCCAGGGGCCGCTCACCCCATCTTGGATCGGGAATGCCCACCACTGCCGCTTCGGCCACCGCCGGATGCTTGAGAATCAAATCTTCCAGTTCCAGCGACGAAATCCATTCGCCCCCGGTCTTGATGACATCTTTCAAGCGGTCAGTGATCTTGAGATAGCCCTCCTCATCCATCACGCCGATATCGCCGGTGTGCAGATAGCCGCCCCGCCACAGCGCTTCGGAGTTGCGCGGGTCCTTGAGATAGCCTTGGGTCAGCCATGGCGCGCGCACCACCACCTCGCCGGGCGTATGGCCGTCGTGCGCGACATCATTCAGTTCATCATCCACGATCTGCAGGTCCACCAGGGGCACCGGCAACCCGGTCTTGCAGCGAACCTCCAGTTGCCGCGCTTCGTCCCAGTCCCTCATGTGCGGCTTGAGTTGAGCCAGCGTCAAAATCGGGCAGGTTTCCGACATGCCATAGGCGGCGAACACGTCCACGCCCCGGGCGCGGGCCTGCTGGGCCAGCGCCTGCGGCAGCGCCGAGCCGCCGATAATCACTTTCCAGCGCGACAAATCGGTTGCATCGATGCGGGGACTGCTCAGCAGCATTTGCAGAATAGTCGGCACACAATGGGAGAAAGTCACCTGTTCCCTCTCAATCAGCCGCAACAGATGCTCGGGAACATAGCGGCCCGGATAAACCTGCTTCACGCCCAGCGTGGTCGCCACATAGGGAATGCCCCAGGCGTGAACATGGAACATCGGAGTAATCGGCAGATACACGTCATCGCGGTTGAAACGGCCCTGCCCAGGGCCGGCCAGCGCCGACAGCACGCCAAACGTATGCAGCACCAGTTGCCGGTGGCTGAAATAGACGCCCTTGGGCAAACCGGTGGTGCCGGTGGTGTAAAACGTGGTGGCGCGGGCCTCCTCGGAGAAATCAGGAAACGGATAATCAGGCGCGCTAGCCGCCAGCAGGGCTTCGTATTCGGCGTCAATCGTCAGCGGCGTGGCCGGGGTGTGATCGGTATCGTTCAGCAACACCAGTTTCTTGACCGGCTCAATACGGTCCCGCAGGGTCTCCAGAATCGGCAGAAACTCGGCATTGACCAGGATCACGTCGTCCTCGGCGTGATTGATGGTGTAGAGAATCTGCTCCGGCGACAGACGAATATTCACGGTGTGCAGCACCGCGCCCATCATCGGCACGGCGAAAAAGCATTCCAGATAGCGGTGACTGTCCCAATCCATCATCGCCACGGTGTCGCCGGGCTTGACGCCCAGATTCGCCAGACCGCTGGCCAGCCGCCCCACCCGTTCGCCCAGATCGCGGTAGGTCTGGCGGGTGAAGTCGCCATAAACGATTTCCTGATCGGGAAACTGCCGGACCGGATTGCGCAACAGATTCTTGATCAGCAGAGCATAGGCGTCGGCGGCAGGGGTGCGTTCGATGAGTTTTACGGACATGGCAATCAGACTCCTTGGGCGTCCTCGCGGGGTGAAGCCGTGCAGGGTGGTTGTTTTAGCAACGGAGAAATGACCATAAGCCCATGCGCCAGGAAGGCGCAATGTCGTTTGGGTTATCCACGCTCCGGGATCAATTCAGTAACGTCGCAGCCTGCGCCAGGAAGCGTTGCAGTTCCTGATCACCGGGTAGCGCCGGTTGATAGCGAGACGCAAAAACGTGCTGATCCAGCCCGGCCAGGGCGTATTCCACCCGCGCCCGCTGCGGGTGGGCGTGCAGCAGCATCCCCACCGGCGGCTGGTCGCTCCCGGTCATCACCCGCTCCCGATACCAGACCACGCCAGCGCTCAATTGGGTGAGGGTTTCGTGGCTGAATTCAGCGGGCTGGAATTCCACCAGGACATGACATTTCAGGATGCGATGGTAGAAAACCAGATCAATGAAGTAATGCGAGTCGCCGATCAGCAGATGTTTCTGTCGCGCTTCAAAGCAAAGGCCGTAGCCCAGATCCAGCAGGAAATTCTGTAGCAGATCCAGCCATTGTTCTTCTGTAGCCGATTCGCCGACCACCTCGCGCGACCGCAGACCCAGAAATTCAAAGATGCGCGGTTCGCGCAGAACCGCCGGGGCTTCTTCAGGGGCCGAAGCCAGCGCCGGTTCCGGATCGGGCGGTCGGTCCTTGGCGAGGCCGGAGAGTTCATAGTCCAGGCTGGCGATCTGATGCCTGAGCTTGTGCGCCGACCAGTGGCGACGCAGGCTTTCGCTTTCGTAAAAAGCCCGTTTACGGGGGTTTTCGATGGCAATCAGCTCCGCCAGATGGGCAAACGAAAGCTGCTCGACCAGTGTTTTGCCGCTGGGCCACCGGGGCGCAGGCGCAGGCCGCGTTTTGGCGCTGGCCGCATCCTTGCCGGGCGGGCGAGTCGGCAGCAGCTCGGGCGGAATCGCGTCCGCGATTTGCGGATAGCAGAGGTAAAACTGCCGGTAGCGGTACAGTTCGCGGCGGTCGCAGCCCTCCAGCCCCCGGTGACGCAAGGCGTCGGCGAGATCGTCCATCAGCCGTTCGCCATGCGGGGAACGATCCTGTCCCAGCCGCTCATAGTTCTCGATGGAATAACCCATCAGCCAGTTGCGCAGCGTCAGGCTGGCGTGAATGGCCCGCAGGGCCTGTCCGAGCCAATACCGGTGGGTTTCCTGGATCGTGGTGAGCACCTGGTCGAAGGTCAGTCCGGCGGGCCGGTGGGGTCGGTTGGGCATTTTGCCGCTCATTGGGGAGATCACTTGCCGGTAAGCACCTGATGGGCGTCCTGAAGATAGGCTTGCATGTCCGGCACAGCGGCGGTCGCCATGATGGTTTTCCCGTCTTCGGTTTCCAGTTCAAGATCGCCGATTTGCGCCAGAACCTTGCCCCGGGAATCATTGTAGGTCACTAGAAAGTCATCGCAAATCGCCTTGAGGCGCTGAGCGATAGGGAGTTGTTCGGCGCGCGCGGCATTACGGGATTGCAATTGCTTCAGACGTTGGTGTTCGTGGCGCGCCCAGGTCAGCCGCTTTTGCAAACCGACGCGCCAAGCCGAATGTTCACCCCGGTTAATATTGCCTATCGTCCAGTTGACGGCCTGTTTCGCGGCGTAGGCGCAATAGGGAACCGGGGTCGAGTACCAGTAGAAGGTGAGCGCCAGTACGCCCCAACTGGCCCAGCTTTCACCGATGGCCCGGTTGGCGTCAGCGAATGCGCCCAGCGCCCAGTTGAGCCGCCCGTGCCGCCAATGTTCCAGTTCATGAGCCAGCGTCGCGGCCAGATCTACGGTTCCCGGCAGGATGTCGGCGCGAAGCACCCGATGGACAAAACTGTGATGGACCGTGATGCGACTGGAGACCGGATCCCATTCCGCGTTATCGCCGGTCTTGCCAAAACCGATGTCATCACGGGCCAGTGCTTCCCGAATGTCCATGGCCAGCGAGGCGTCTTCCATGTCCTGACAGAAAGCCATGACCCGAACCAGCGTCTGAACCTGCTCTTCCGTCAGCGAACCCGTCGCGCCGCCCAGATCCAGAGACGTCATCGCAACCGCGACGGTGGGAACGCCCGGCAAAGGCGACTGCGCGCGGGCCAGGGTGTCCCGGTCCATCAACAGCAGGGGGTGAAAGGTGATTCCCTGAGGCCCCGGAATTTGTTGCCCAGCCATGATTCAGTGTCCTCCTGCTCAAAGAGCGGCATCGGGATTGACGCCCAGCACCGTGCGGTTGTTGGAACGATAGCGTTCCGCCGCTTAACCGGCCTGCTCGATGATATACGCCTTAATCGCCGCCACATCCGCGTCCATGATCTCAAAGCGTTGCGGCAACGTCTCGATATTTTCATAACCGGCCGGACGTTCCGGAGAACGACCCAGCGCCTCAACGATGGACTCTTCAAATTTGGCGGGCAATGCCGTTTCCAGACAAATCAACGGTACGTCTTCTTCCCGATAATCCAATCCGACTTTCACCCCATCGGCGGTGTGCGTATCAATAATAAGGCCGGATTCTTCGTACACTCGGCGGATCGTGGATAACCGGTTCTGGTGAGTGCTGGAACCGGTGACAAAACCGGATTCCCGCACGGTCTGGAAATACGGAGTATTGGACAGATCGAAACAGCCCTGCGTATCCACCTGTCGCCACAACTCGCGCACTACAGACGGATCACGCCCAACCGCGTCGAAGATAAACCGCTCAAAGTTGGACGCCTTGGAAATGTCCATGGATGGACTGCTGGTTTGCGCCACTTGATCGGTGGGCCGCACCCGGTAAACGCCGGTGCGGAAAAACTCGTCGAGCACATTGTTTTCGTTGGTGGCGAGAATGAGTCGGCGAATGGGCAAGCCCATCCGTTTGGCGATATAACCGGCGCAGATGTTGCCAAAATTGCCGGATGGGACGGCAAATGATACTTCCTGATCATCGCGCGTAGTGATCGCCAGCCAGCCCTTAAAATAATAAACCACTTGCGCGGCGACTCGCGCCCAGTTGATTGAATTGACGGCGCCAATGGCGTAACGAGTCTTGAATTCAGCATCGCTGCTGACCGCTTTCACGATGTCCTGGCAGTCGTCAAACACGCCGCGCACTGCGATATTGAAAATGTTCGGATCCGGTAGCGAGAACATCTGTGCGGTTTGGAACCGGCTCATCTTCTGGTGTGGCGACAGCATGAACACGCGAATGCCGCGTTTGCCGCGCAGGGCGTATTCGGCGCTGGAACCGGTGTCGCCCGAGGTCGCGCCCAGAATGTTGAGATGGCCGCCGGTTTTCAGCAGCGCATATTCAAACAGGTTGCCGAGCAATTGCAGGGCAATGTCCTTGAACGCCAGAGTTGGACCGTTGGACAATCCCAGCAACCAGACGCCGTCGGCCAATGGGGTGATGGGAGTCACGGCTTCGGTGCGGAACGCTTTGACGGTGTAGGTTTGGTCAATCAGCGCCTGTAAATCGGCAGCCGGCAGCTCATCAGCGAAGAGGCGTAAAACGGCGAACGCCAGTTGCGGGTAGGACAGGCTACGCCAACTCGCCAGTTCGCCAAGGGTGACGGTCGGATACGCTTCCGGCAGGGTCAAGCCGCCGTCGGGAGCCAGTCCCCCCAGCAGAATGTCCGAAAAAGTCGCGGGGGCCAGGCCGCCCCGGGTGCTGACGTAGCGCATGTTGGGAGTCCTTGGGAAGCGTGAAGAAGGATGATTGTACCTTGACCCGCTCCCGGCGGCGCGAGCTGGCGGCTGGCGGGGTCGATACCTGGGACACGCGGTTGTTCGGCCCGCCGCGCGGCGCGTTGCCGAGCGGCTTCAGCACCCGGGCGCGTCACGGCCAATATTTTGCTTTCCCAGGCACAATCCAGCGCACCCCGCCGCGTGGGTCGGGCTGATCGCCGCCATAACGCGGGATCAGATGCACATGCAGATGCATGACGGTCTGACCGGCCGCCACGCCATCGTTGACCCCAAGATTGAATCCGTCCGGCTGAAATTCACCCCACAGCGCGGCCCGAACCTCCGCCAGCAACTGACCCAGCTCCACCCACTCCAGTACGGTCACGCTGAACAGCGAAACCACATGCCGGCGCGGAATCAGCAACGTGTGCCCTGGCGTCACCGGAAACGCATCGCGGATCGCCACCAGATGCTCCGTTCGATGCATGATGCGTTCCGGCGGCAGGGCGCAAAACGGGCAAGGAGCCTTGGACATGGGATGCACTCGCGTGCAAGAGCTATAAAGCGATCCGTTGCCGCCAAGAGCAGCGGTCGCTCCACCCGCCCGTCGATCCGGTTTAAAGCGAACGCAGGCTGGCCTGGCGAAACGCTTCGCGCATCTCATCGAAAGTCCGCGTGACCGGAAACTGCGGAAACTCATCGATCACGTTCTGCGGCGGACGGAACAAAATACCGGCATCGGCTTCGGCCAGCATGGCGGTATCGTTATAGGAATCGCCGGCGGCAATTACCCGAAAATTGAGACTGTGGAACGCCCGCACCGCCTCGCGCTTGGCGTGGGCCTGACGCAAGGTATAGCCCACCACCCGGTCATCCACCACCTCCAGCCGGTGGCAGAAGAGCGCCGGCCAGCCGAGTTGCCGCATCAGCGGCAGGGCGAATTCATAATACGTGTCCGACAGGATGATGACCTGGAACTGCTCCCGCAGCCAGTCCACAAACTCGCGTGCGCCTTCCATCGGTCCCATGCCGGCGATCACCCGCTGGATGTCAGACAGCTTCAGGCGGTGCTGATCGAGCAGCGCCAGCCGTCCACGCATCAGTTGATCGTAGTCGGGAATGTCGCGGGTGGTCAGCCGCAGCTCGGCAATGCCGGTGCGTTCGGCGACGTTGATCCAGATTTCTGGAACCAGGACCCCTTCCAGGTCCAGGCAGGCAAGTTCCATGGACAATTCCCCTGTGGGTGGCGCGCGGGCGGTAACGCTGCGGCTGATGGGCAAGGACGTGTTATTAAAAATAACTGGCGGTAACGCTAACCCGTTTACCGCAGTTGCCGCAAGAGCCGCCGCGCCGATTCGCCCGCTTAACGCAGTACGTCTTCCCCGGTGATCAGTTCGGCCAGTTGTTCCGTATTCAGGCGCAAGCGCAGGGCCAGCACCGTGATCAAATCCACTGCGGCCTTCGGGTTCTGCTCCAGGAACGGCATAAAATCCTTGCGATGAATGCCCAGCAGTTCGCAGGGCGTCAGCGTGGCGGCGGTCGCCGAACGGCCCCGGCCATCCAGCATGGCGATTTCCCCGACAATTTCGCCCGGCCCGAGCACGCCCAGCACGATTTCCCGCCCCTCGCGGTTGGCGACGCTGATTTTCAGCCGGCCATTCAGCACCACGAGCATTTCCTCCCCGCTATCGTCCTTCTCGAACACCACCTGGTGAGCGGGCAGGGTCAAAAGCCGCGACAGGGCGATGATCCGCTCCAGCGTGTTGGCGGTCAGATTGCGAAACAGGAAGCTTTTGCGCAAGGCTTCATAGTTGTGCGGTTTGGCGGTGGAGGTTCGGATCGGTCCGCCCATGGCCAGAATGCCATGCAATTGGCTGGCGATCAGCGGGCGCTTGATGCAGGTATAGTCTGATTCAAACGTCGGCGCGGCTGAAGCCAGCACCACGCCGGTTTCCGGGAACACCTGCCGAAATTCGTTCCAGGACTTCATGGCGGCAGGATCGTCGGCGTTGACAATCGCCATATCGGCCGATTCCTGACTGCTCAGCGCCAACTGGTAGGTTTGATCCTTGTTGCTGGCCAGGGACAGAATATTGCGAATCATCCGCCGATCCTTTTCCATAAATCCGATCGCGGTGATGGTCAATGTTTTGGCTACCATTAAGATTTTACTCCCCATAACAGGATAGTCGTTGCTCCACGCCAAGCCCGACCGGCGGCGCGGCGCGCAGTCAACAGCGGTGCATCACTCCACGCCGCTGCACTATAATGATGAATCTTTTGCTCTCGCAGCCTTGCGTATCAGCGATACCGGCGTCTTTACTCATGATAGTGTGCAACTGTACTGCTAATCAGGCAGGAACGCCTGCCGTTATGATAAAATATGCAATGGCAAGCGGCGCGATGTTTAGGCGGACCAAGGCTGCCGCGCTGAGTTCGCGCCCCGCTAAACCCGGCCCTCCGCCGCCTGCTGACAAGCTGCCTGTGAACACTCCGCGCACCCGACCCGCCGGGATGCTGTTCACCGGGTTCCGCAGGGTCTAAAGTTCAGCTTGCTCAGGGGCGATAGCCCTGAGTCATCCAGAATCTCACCGCATGAACGAGCCATGGTCACCAATCCCAGTAATGTCATGACCCAGCCCGGCGGCCAGTTGACCGGCCTCGCCCGCCAGTTGGTGCAGAATCATCTGCTTGAAGAAGCCGCCGCGATCAAGGCCACCGAACAGGCGCGCAAGGATAACGTGCCGTTCGTCGCCTATCTGATCGAAAACAAGCTGGCCCGTGACAAGGACATTGCCCGGGTCGCCGCGCGCAGCTTCAATCTGCCGCTGTTCAATATTGATGCTCTGGATGTCGATACCGCTATTGTGCAACTGGTCGATGAAAAGCTGATCCGCCAGCACCATGTCCTGCCGCTGTACAAGCGGGGGCGCCGCCTGTTCGTCGGCGTGACCGATCCCACCAACCAGCGGGCGCTGGAGGACATCAAGTTCCAGACCCGGCTCGATATCGAACCGGTGGTGGTCAGCGATGTCCAGTTGAGCAAGGTGCTCGACAGCGCGCTCGACCGGCCCGCGACGGCCATGACCGATACCGAGGTTGGCGATCTCGATTTTGACAGCGCGGGCGACGGTGGCCCGAAAGTTGAGACCCTGACCCAGTCCGACGCTGAAGATGCGCCGGTGGTGCGTTTCATCAATCAGGTCATCATCCAGGCCATTAACCGTGGCGCTTCCGACATCCATTTCGAACCCTATGAAAAGACCTACCGGGTGCGTCTGCGTCAGGACGGGATGCTGGACGAAATCTACAAGCCGCCGGTCGCCATGGCGCCGCGCCTGGCCGCCCGCCTCAAGATCATGGCCCAGCTCGATATTGCCGAACGCCGGGTGCCGCAGGATGGGCGCATCAAGCTGTATCTGACCAAACAGCGGGCCATCGATTTCCGGGTCAACACCCTGCCGACGCTGTGGGGCGAAAAAGTGGTGATGCGCATTCTCGATCCCACCAGCGCCCAGATGGGTATCGAAGCCCTGGGTTACGAAGACCTTCAGAAGGAGCAGTTTCTCAAGGCCATCCACAAACCGCAGGGCATGGTGCTGGTGACCGGCCCGACCGGCAGCGGCAAGACCGTATCGCTGTACACGGCGCTCAATATTCTCAATACCGCCGAGGTCAACATTTCCACTGCCGAAGATCCGGTGGAAATCAATCTGCCCGGCGTGAACCAGGTCAATGTCAACCCCAAGGTCGGCATGACCTTCGCCAACGCCCTGCGCGCCTTCCTGCGCCAGGATCCGGACATCATCATGGTCGGCGAAGTCCGCGATCTGGAAACCGCTGAAATCGCGATCAAGGCCGCCCAGACCGGCCATATGGTGCTCTCCACGCTGCACACCAACAGTGCGCCGCAAACCCTCAGTCGGCTGATGAACATGGGCGTAGCGCCCTACAACATCGCCTCCAGCGTGACCCTGATCATCGCCCAGCGGCTCGGTCGGCGGCTGTGCCCGCACTGCAAGGAAGAAATCCGGATTCCAACCGAAGAGCTGCTCAACCAGGGTTTTCGTCAGGAGGAACTGAAAGATCTGACGATCTACAAAGCCGTCGGCTGTGATCAGTGCAACCACGGCTACAAGGGCCGGGTCGGCATCTACGAGGTCATGCCCATTTCCGAGGAAATCGGCCGGATCATCATGGCCAATGGCAACGCCATCCAAATCGCTGATCAGGCGCGCCAGGAAGGCATAAACGACCTGCGCCAGTCGGGCCTTAACAAGGTGCGCGCGGGACTGACCAGCCTCGAAGAAATCAACCGGGTAACCACGGAATAGCGGTATGGCTAAGCAACCAGTGTTGGCGAAAACCAAGAAGAAGGAAGAGGAACCGACCTTCAAGTGGGAAGGCACTGACAAACGCGGCGTCCGGGTTAAGGGCGAATTGCGCGGCGCCAACCAGAACCTGATCAAGGCCGAACTGCGCCGACAAGGCATCCAGCCGTTGCGGGTCAGCAAAAAGGCCAAGCCGCTGTTCACCTTTGGCGACAAGATCGCGCCCAAGGACATCATGCTGTTCACCCGGCAGCTCTGCACCATGCTCAGCTCTGGCATCGCGGTGGTGCAGGCCCTGGACATGGTCGGCAACAGTAACCGCAAATCCAAGGTTAAGGAACTCATTCTCAGCATCAAGACCGAGGTGGAAAGCGGCACCTCGCTGTCCCAGGCCATGGCCAAGCATCATCTGTATTTCGACGACCTGTATTGCAGCCTGGTTCATGCGGGCGAAGAAGCGGGGGTCCTGGAAGTGTTGCTCGACAAAATCGCGACCTATCTGGAAAAATCCGAAGCGATCAAGGTCAAGGTCAAGAAGGCGCTGACCTATCCGGCCATCGTGCTGGTCTTTGCCTTCGTCGTCACCGCCATCCTGCTGATCTTCGTTATTCCGACCTTCGAGGATCTGTTCAAGGGCTTCGGCGCGGAACTGCCGGCGCTGACCAAGTTCGTTATCGAACTGTCCGGCGTATTTCAGGAATACTGGTACCTCATTCTCGGTGGGCCGGTGATTGTGGTCGTCGGCTTCATCGAAGCCCGCAAGCGCTCGCGTACCTTCTACCAATGGCTGGATCGCGTAGTCCTGCAATTGCCGCTGATCGGCGACCTGGTCGCCACCTCGGCCAACGCCCGTTTCGCTCGCACCCTGTCTACCCTGTTCAGCGGCGGCGTACCGCTGGTGGACGCCATGGCGAGCGTGGCCGGAGCCACCGGCAATTACGTCTACGAAAAAGCGGTCATGAACATGCGTGAATCGGTATCTATCGGCCAGCAACTGAACTTCGCCATGCGCCAGAGCAGCCTGTTTCCCGACATGGTGATCCAGATGGTCGCCATCGGCGAAGAAGCCGGCTCGCTGGGCGACATGCTGGCCAAGGTCGCAGATTTCTACGAGGCGGAAGTGGATCAAAAGGTCGATACGCTCACCACCATGATTGAACCGCTGCTGATGGCGTTTCTGGCCGGCGTGGTCGGCACCCTGGTGATCGCCATGTACCTGCCAATCTTCAAGCTGGCCTCGGCAGTCTGATGGACGCTGCGCGATGACGCCCGTGGAACTGCTGGCGACTTCGCCGGCGCTGTTCATTCTGCTCAGCGTGCTGCTCGGCCTCATCGTCGGCAGCTTTCTCAATGTGGTCATTTACCGTCTGCCGTTGATGATGGAGCGGGACTGGCGGGCGCAATGTGCGGAACTGCTCGGCCAGCCGGCCCCGGACGCCGGGCAACCGGCTCTGAGTTTGTGGGGACCGCGCTCGCAATGTCCGCACTGCGGTCATCTGATCACCGCGATGGAAAATATTCCCCTGTTCAGCTACCTCCGGCAGCGCGGCCGCTGCGCCCACTGCGACGGCGTCATCAGTTGGCGCTATCCGCTGGTGGAGGCGGCGAGCGGGGTGCTGGCCGGGATTGTCGCCTGGCAGTTCGGCTTCGGCTGGCCGGCGGCGGCGGCGCTGTTGTTCACCTGTATCCTGCTGGCGGCCAGCGTCATCGATCTTCGCCATCAGTTGCTGCCCGATGATCTGGTGCTGCCTCTGCTGTGGCTCGGACTGGGCGCGGCGTTGTTCGGGTGGTTCACCGACCTGCCCAGCGCGGTGATCGGCGCCATGGCCGGCTATCTGTCGCTCTGGTCGGTGTACCAGGCCTTTCGGCTGCTGACCGGACGGGAAGGCATGGGTTATGGCGATTTCAAACTGCTGGCGGCGCTGGGGGCCTGGACCGGCTGGCAATATCTGGTCACCATCGTGTTGCTGTCCTCACTGGTCGGCGCGATCTGCGGATTGGCGCTGATCCTGTTCCGGGGTCGGGACCGGCGCGTTCCTCTGCCGTTCGGCCCCTTTCTCGCGGCCGCTGGCTGGATCGCACTGCTGTGGGGCGCAACGATCCATCGTGCTTATTTGAACGGACTGGGATTCTGAACCATGCTCATCATCGGGCTGACGGGCGGCATTGGCAGCGGCAAAACAGCGGTCAGCGACCGCTTCGCCCATCAGGGCGTTCCGGTCATCGATACCGACCGGTTGGCTCGCGAACTGGTTGAACCGGGACAGCCCGCGCTGGCGGAGATTGTGGCGGCGTTTGGCGACGACTGCCTGGAACGCGACGGCCGCCTGCATCGCGCCTACCTGCGCCTGCGGGTGTTCGCCGATCCCGCCGGGCGGCGACGACTGGAGGCGATCCTGCATCCCCGCATCCGCGCCCTGGCGCGAGAACGCCTCGCGCGCCTGACCGCCCCCTACAGTCTGCTGGTCATCCCGCTACTGGCGGAAACCGGCATGACCGACCTGGTGGACCGGGTGCTGGTGGTGGATGCGCCGGAAGTGGAGCAGGTGCGGCGGGTGATGGCGCGCGATGGGATGGACGAACTTCAGGCGCGCCGGATCCTGGCGGCCCAGGCTGAACGGAGTCAGCGGCTGGCGCTGGCCGACGATATCATCGAAAACGACGGCGATCTGGCGGCTCTGGATCAGCAGGTCGCGGCTCTGCATCAGCGGTATTTGGCCTTGGCCGCCGCCCAGGACGAGTCACCCGATGGCTGAGATCTGCGCCGCAGAGATCACAGATCGGAAGGATAGCGCCCTCACGCCCGGTTCTCCTTATATTGCAAACCATCGCGTCCACGAGGACTGCCGTGCCCCAAACCGCTTGCTACGAACAGCCGCTCAATGAACGCACCCGCGCCCTGCTCCGCCTGGAATTCCTGTTCCAGCAGATTCATCACAGCCTGGCCGGACTTTCGACCTGGGACAGCCGCGCGGCGCTGCACGGTCTCTTCGACATCCTGGAGCTGACCGGACGCAACGAATTCAAGGGCGATCTGCTCAAGGAGCTGGAGCGTTGCGCTGCCACCTTGAACCGGCTGCGCCTGAATGCCGAAGTTCAGGTCGCTACCCTGGACCAGGTGCTGACGGAAATCGGCGCGGCGATCAACCGCATTCACCGGCTGGACAGTACGGCGCTGGAGAGGGTGCGGCAGACCGATTTTCTCAGCGCGATTCACAAGCGCAGTCAGGCGCCAGGCGGCGCCTGCGGGTTCGATCTACCGGCGTTCTATCATTGGTTGCAGCGCGATCCCGAAGTTCGGGATCAGCACATGCGCCAATGGCTGGCGCCCTTCGCCCCTCTGGGGGATACGATCACCCTGATTCTGCGGCTGATCCGCGATAGCACGGCGCCACGGGCCGAGATCGCGCACCGGGGCTTTTTCCAGCGCGGCCTCGATGGCAACATCCCCTATCAGTTGATCCGGGTGCTGCTCCCCGCCGATGCGCTCCTGTTCCCGGAAATCAGCGGCGGCCGGCATCGCTTCACTATCCGCTTTCTGGAGCAGCCCGATCCTAACTGCCGCGCAGTGCAGAGCACCGCCGATATTGCCTTCGAACTGGCCTGCTGCGCGCTTTGACGAGCGCCCGGCGGGTGCCGCCGTCCACATCCGCATTGTTCCTCACACCGTCTTTCTGTTGCTACCCTTGAGCCGCCACGCCATGCATCCTGATCTTCTCCAGTCACTGGCCCGTCAGGTATTGACCGTCGAAGCCCAAGCGATCACCGATCTGATCGCCCGGATCGATGATTGCTTCGTCCGCGCCTGCGACCTCATGCTCCGCTGCCAGGGCCGGATTGTCGTGCTCGGCATCGGTAAATCCGGCCATATTGGCGGCAAAATCGCCGCGACCCTGGCCAGCACCGGCACCCCGGCTTTCTTTGTTCACCCGGCCGAGGCCAGTCACGGCGATATGGGGATGATCACCGCCCAGGATGTAGTGATCGCGCTGTCCAATTCGGGCGAAACCGACGAGATCCTGACCCTGCGGCCCCTGATCAAGCGGTTGGGCGTACCCCTGATTACCCTGACGGGCAAACCCGGTTCGACGCTGGGCCAGGCGGCCGATGTCGATATCGATGTCAGCGTCGTCCAGGAAGCCTGTCCACTGGGGCTGGCGCCGACCGCCAGCACCACCGCGACGCTGGCCATGGGCGATGCTCTGGCGGTCGCGCTGCTGGAAGCGCGCGGTTTCACCGCTGAAGATTTCGCCCGTTCTCATCCGGGCGGCCGCCTGGGGCGCCGCCTGCTGCTGTTAACCGATGATGTCATGCATACGGGCGAGCGGATGCCGCGCAGCGCCCCCGATGATGTCCTCAAGGACGCCCTGCTGGAAATGAGCCGCAAGGGACTGGGCACGACCGTGGTGGTGGACAGCGAGGATCGGGTGCTGGGCGTGTTCACCGACGGCGACCTGCGCCGGGCGCTGGACCGCCCGGTGGATGTCCACACCGCCTGCGTCGCCGAGGTCATGACCCGGAACTGCAAGACCATCGCGCCCGGCGCCCTGGCCGCAGAGGCGCTGCAACGGATGCAGCAGTACAAGATCAACGCCCTGCCGGTGGTAAACTCTGCGGGCCGACTGGTCGGCGTGCTGAACATGCATGATCTGTTGCGCGCCGGCGTGTTGTGATTTTCCACCTTTGGCGAGAGACCCGTGATGCGCGATCTAGCGAGCAAGGCGGCCCGGATTGAGCTGGTGATTTTCGACGTCGACGGCGTGCTGACCGATGGCCGGCTGTATCTGGGCAATGATGGCAATGAATACAAGGCTTTCCACATCCGCGATGGTCACGGCATCAAAATGCTGCTGGAAACCGGGGTGGACGTCGCCATCATTTCCGGGCGGCATGCCGCTTCCGTGGAGCGGCGCATGGCTGATCTCGGAATTCGCCATGTCGCGCTGGGCGTGCAGGACAAGCTGGCGGCGTTCAACAGCCTGCTGGCGCGGCTGGATTTGACCGCTGACCAGGTGGCGTTCGTGGGCGATGATCTGATCGATTTGCCGGTGATGAGCCGGGTGGGACTGGCTGTCGCCGTGCAGGACGCCGATCCTTTCGTCAAACAGCACGCCCACTGGCAAACCCCCAGTCCAGGCGGGCGCGGCGCGGCGCGCGAGGTCTGCGAACTGTTGCTGGAAGCGCGGGGCCAACTGGCGGCCCTGCGCGACCGCTATCGTTGAACGCGAACGGCAGAACGCGGTGACGGCGCGCGGCGTTCTGACACTGACCGGGCTGGCGCTGCTGGCCGGTTTGAGCTATGGCCTGTTGCGGTGGGTGGAATCCTCGCTGCGGGAACCGGCCCCGGCCGAGAGTCAGGCTCCGGTGCTCACGGTCGAGCGGTTCCGGGCGGTGCGCCTGAACAGCGCCGGAGTGCGGGAAGCCGTGATCGAAGCGCCTCGATTATGGCAATGGCCCGGTGCGCGCGGCGCTCAGATCGAACAGCCAGTGCTGGACTGGTACCAGCCGGACGGACAAATCCAGCAATGGCGCGTACAGGCGGAACAGGGCTGGGTCGCCGCCGATCAGGAAACGATGCGTCTGGACGGCGCAGTGGTCATGACCCGCACCGCCGCCAGCGGCCAGACGCCGGCGACGTTGACGACCCGCGATGTACAAATCCGCCCGGCGGACCGCTATCTCGAAACCGCCGCCCCGATCAAGGCAGTCATGCCCGGCGGTGAACTCCGCGCCGTGGGCGCGCGCGTCTGGCTGGACCAGGAACGACTGGAACTGCTTTCCGAAGTGAGAGGCTTTTATGAACCCCCCCCGCGCTAAGCTTGGGCTGGCGGTGACGCTGGCGCTGACGCCGTCGCTGACCGTCGCCTTGCCAGAAGACCGCACCCAACCGATCCACCTGGAGGCCAGTCGCGGCCAGTTGGATCAGAAGACCGGCGTCAGCGTTTATGAAGGTAACGTGGTCATCACCCAGGGATCGATGCGCCTGACCGCCGACACCGTCACTATTTATCTCAAGGACAATAACTTCCAGCGGATGGAAGCCACGGGCGCTCCGGTGAATCTGCGTTATCGGCCGACAGCGGACAAACCGGAACTTCAGGGCGCCAGCCCACGGGTGGAATACGATGTCGTCGGGGCCAAGGTCATCATGAGCGGCGGCGCTCGACTCACCCAGGGCCAGGATACTTTTACCGGCGAGCGGGTGGAGTACGACCTCAAGGGCGACGTGGTGCGGGCGCGCAGCGCGGGCGACAACGGCCGCATCCAGTTCACCATCCAGCCACGGGCGACGGAAGCGCCTGCGGCCCGGAAACCCTGAGCATGACCCAACTGATCGTCAAGGAACTTGTCAAGCGCTATCGCCAGCGGGTAGTGGTCGATGCCGCCTCACTGACGGTCGCCAGCGGCGAAGTGATCGGTCTGCTGGGACCGAACGGCGCCGGCAAAACGACCTGTTTCTACATGATCGTCGGCCTGATCCACTGTGACGAAGGCCGGGTGCTGCTGGACGAGCGCGACCTGACCCGCCTGCCGATGCATGCGCGCGCGCGGCTGGGGGTCGGCTATCTGCCGCAGGAAGCCTCCATCTTCCGTCGGCTGACGGTGCGCGACAACGTGCTGGCGATTCTGGAAACCCGCCGCGACCTGCCCCGCGCCGACCGCCGCGCCCGGGCCGAAGAGTTGCTGCACGAACTGCATGTCGGCCACCTGAGCGACAGCCTCGGCATCAGCCTGTCGGGCGGCGAGCGCCGGCGGGTGGAAATCGCCCGGGCGCTGGCGGCCAATCCGGCCTTCATGCTACTGGATGAGCCGTTCGCCGGCGTGGACCCCTTGTCGGTTCTGGATATCCAGCGCATCATCGAACACCTGCGCGAGCGCCGGATCGGGGTGTTGATCACCGACCACAATGTGCGGGAAACCCTGGGTATCTGCGACCGCGCGTATATTCTCAACGAAGGCCGGGTGATCGCCGAGGGCGATCCCGCTGCGATTCTGGCCAACCAGCAGGTCCGCGAGGTCTATCTGGGCGAATCGTTTCAGCTTTGAAAGGGCGGCGCACCGGCGTAAAACCGGCTAGGATTAGGGGTGGATCACCTTCACGAGTTCGGGCCGACATTATCCAGTCGTTATGAAACAGTCCTTGCAGCTACGTTTGGGTCAGCAACTGACCATGACCCCCCAACTGCAACAGGCTATTCGTCTGTTGCAGTTATCCAGCCTGGATTTGCAGGCGGAGGTGCAAACCATTCTCGACTCCAACCTGATGCTGGAGCGCAGCGATGAACTGCGGGAGACGCCGGTGCAGCCAGAGACCCTGGCCGCCCAGGTCGCGGCGGATACCCGCGCCGAAACTGAACTCAACACCACGCCGACCGACAACCTTCCCGATGAACTGCCGGTCGACAGCGCCTGGGAAGACACCTACGACTCGTATGACGGCGCGACCTCTTATTCACGCAGTGAGGACGAGGACTGGGATCCCTATGAGCGCTATGCCGGCGGCGGCGAATCCCTGCGTGACTACCTGTACTGGCAGATGCGGCTGACCCCGTTCACGGATCGCGAAATGGCGCTGGCCACTTCGATCATCGACGCTATCAACGAGGCGGGGTACTTAACGGTGGCGCTGGCGGAACTGTGTCAGGGACTGCGTGAGTTCAGCGTGACGCTGGATGAAGCGGAGGCGGTGCTCAACCGGGTGCAGCACTTTGATCCCCAAGGCGTCGGCGCTCGCAATCCGGCCGAATGCCTGCTGCTGCAACTGGAAGCGCTGCCCGTCGACACGCCCTGGCTGGCCGAAGCGCGTGGCTTGGTTGAGCACCATCTGGAGTTGCTGGCCAATCACGATTTCGCCGCGCTGATGCGGCGGCTGAAGGTGTCGCGCGAGGCGTTGCAGGGTATTATCAGCCTGATCCAGTCGCTCGATCCCCACCCCGGCGCTCGCCTGTCCAACGCCGCGCCACAATATGTGGTTCCGGACGTGCTGGTGTATCGTCAGCGTAATGCCTGGCGGGTCGAACTGAATCCCGAAATCATGCCCAAGCTGCGGATCAACGCCCGCTACGCCGCACTGACGCGCCGGGCCGGCCAGAACGGCGACGCCGCCTGTCTCAGAAACCACTTGCAGGAAGCGCGCTGGTTTCTCAAGAGCCTGCAAAATCGCAACGAAACCCTGCTCAAGGTGGCGACCTGCATCGTCGAACGCCAGCGCGAATTTCTGGAGTGGGGCGACGAATCGATGAAACCGCTGATTCTGCGCGATATCGCCGAGGTGCTGGGCATGCACGAATCCACCATCTCGCGGGTGACCACGCAGAAGTACATGCACACCCCGCGCGGTATCTACGAACTGAAATATTTCTTCTCCAGCCACGTCGGCACCCGCGACGGCGGCGAATGTTCCTCGACCGCTATCCGCGCCATGATCCGCAAGCTGATTCAGACTGAAGATCCCGGCAAGCCGCTGAGCGACGACAAAATCGCCAAGCTGCTCGAAGCGGAAGGGATTCAAGTCGCGCGGCGAACAGTGGCAAAATACCGGGAGGCGATGGCGATTCCTTCGTCCCCGGATCGTAAACGCCTCGTCTGAGCGACGGGGATTTCCGCCTCGCAAGGGGCAACAAGGGCGATCGGAGCACCTGATGGCGGGTTGCAGAAACCGCAATACTCCATCCACTGCCGGAAGCTGCAACCAGCGCACCGCCTTCCGAACGCCATAATCCAGCAAGACCTGCCTGTCAGGAGTCGATGTCATGCAAATCAAACTGAGCGGACACCATGTGGAAATCACCCAGGCGCTGCACGATTACGTGCATGACAAACTGGAGCGCATCGAACGGCATTTCGATAACGTCACCAGCGCCCAGGTAATCCTCAGCGTCGAGAAGTTGCGCCAGAAAGCGGAAGCAACCATCCATGTGGCGGGTAACGAAATCTACGCTGATGCGGTGGATGAAGACCTGTATGCCGCCATCGATGCTTTGAGTGACAAGATCGACCGGCAAATCAAGAAGCACAAAGAGAAAATGACGGAAAAGCATCGCGGCGACAAGGCGCGCGATTATCCCCAACCCTAAGAGCGCAGGCGCGGCGATGGACATTACGGACCTGATCACCCGCGAGCGGATCGTCTGCAATAGCGAGGTGACCAGCAAAAAGCGGGTCATTGAGGTGCTAAGCGAGCTACTCGTCAAGGGCCAAGCCGATCTGACCGCCCGGCCGGTCTTCGACAGTCTGATCGGCCGGGAGCGCTTGGGAAGCACAGGTCTGGGCTATGGGGTCGCCCTGCCCCATGGTCGGTTCAGCCAGAGCCGCCAGGCGATTGGCGCCTTTGTCAAGCTCCGCCAGGGCGTGGATTTTGACGCCATTGACCGACAGCCGGTAGACTTGGCGTTCGGGTTGCTGGTGCCGGACCACTATACCGACGAGCATCTCAAGATTCTGGCCTATCTGGCGGAGATGTTCAGCGACCGGGTCTTCTGTCAGCACCTGCGGGATGCCGACTCCGATCTCACCCTGTTCGAGCGGCTGCGGGACTGGCGTCCCGCTGCGTCATCCCCATCATGAACGCCCCCTTGCAGGCTCAAACCGTCTTTGAGGCCATCGAGGCCGTGCTGGACCTGCATTGGCTCGGAGGGATGAGCGGAGCGGAGCGCATCTTATGGTCGTCCGTCGAGGCCAGCGCGCCGCTGTACGGCCGGTTGAACTGGATCCAAACCGCCCGGTTGCAGATTCTCGGCCCGGATGAAGGCGCTTTTTTGAACCGGCTCACCCCCGCAGCCCGCGCGGAACTGGTTGGCTGTCTGTTCAGCTTCCCGACTGGCGCTATTCTGGTGTGCGGCGAACCCCGGCTGGCCGAGGCGCTGCGTCCGGAGGCCGACGCCGTCAGCGTTCCCCTGTGGTACAGCCCGGCGGCGCTGGCCGTGGTTATGGACCGGCTCGACAGCTACCGGCATGGTCTGGAAGCTTCCACCGTGGTGCATGGCGAGTTGCTGGAAGTGTTCGGCATGGGCCTGCTGCTGACCGGCGGCAGTGGCATCGGCAAGAGTGAACTGGCGCTGGAACTGGTGAGCCGGGGTCATCGTCTGGTGGCTGATGATACCCCGACCCTGATCCGGGTGGCGCCCGACATCCTTGAAGGCGCCTGCCCGCCCACCCTGAGCGATCTGCTGGAAGTGCGCGGACTGGGCATTCTTAATATCCGCCGCATGTTTGGCGACAGCGCCATCAAACGCAATAAGCGGGTGCGGCTCATCATCCATCTGGTCAGGCTGGAAGACATCGCGCCCTCGGCCGAGTCGCGCCTGCAGGGCCTGCGCGATACCCGGGTGATCCTGGGAGTCGGCGTGCCGGCGATCACCCTGCCGATTGCGCCGGGCCGCAATCTGGCGGTGCTGGTGGAATGTGCAGTGCGCGATCACATCCTGCGGCTGGGCGGGTATTGCGCCGAGCAGGATGTGATCGCGCGCATGGAAAAAGCCATGACGAGAGCCGTTCCATGCGTATTGTGATCGTAAGTGGCCTCTCCGGATCGGGTAAGACGATCGCTCTGCAAACCCTGGAGGATCTGGGCTACTACTGTGTGGATAACCTGCCGTTCAAGCTGATTCGGCCCCTAGCGCGCGAGATTCTGGCGGCGGGCGAGGCATTGCCGGCCACTGTGGCGGTCGGGATCGACGCCCGCAACTTTCTCGACCAGTTGCAACAGTTTCCCGCAGTCCTCGCGGATTTGCGCGCCTGTGATTGGCGAGTGGAGGTGCTGTTTTTGCAGGCCAGTGACGAAATTTTGCTCAAGCGCTACAGCGAGACCCGTCGTCGCCATCCGCTGGGGCTGGGCGATGTGCCGCTGCGAGAAGCGATCCGCGAGGAGCGGCGACTGCTGGAACCGATTGTCGCGCACGCTGATCTGATCGTGGATACCAGCGCGACCAATATCTACCAGTTGCGCGATTTGATCCGCGTCCGGGTCCACGATACCCCCGAAGAGGCGATGTCGCTGCTGTTCGAGTCCTTCGGCTTTAAGAACGGGGTGCCTGCCGATGCGGACTTCGTCTTTGATGTACGCTGTCTGCCCAACCCGCACTGGGAGCCGCAGTTGCGCCCACTGACCGGACTGGATCGACCAGTGCAAGAGTTTCTGGATCGTCAACCGGAAGTTGCCGCCATGGTCGCCGGTCTGCGACAGTTTCTGGAGATCTGGCTACCCCGGTTCGAAGCCAGCGACCGCAGCTATCTAACGGTGTCCATCGGCTGCACCGGCGGCCAGCATCGCTCGGTGTTTGTCGCCGAAGCCCTGGCGCGTCACTTCAGCACGATTCGCCATCCGGTTATGGTCCGGCATCGGGAGATCAAATGAAGCGCAAGGCGACGTCGTCATACCGACTGCCGAACCCGGGAACGCCAAGGTGCTGAAACGCGAGATCGTGATTATCAACAAGCTGGGTTTGCACGCACGCGCCGCCGCCAAGTTCGTGACTCTGGCTGCGGGTTTCGATGCCGAGGTGCGGCTGGCGCGGGGGGGGCGCGAAGTCAACGGCAAAAGCATCATGGGCGTCATGATGTTGGCCGCCGCCCGTGGCGCCCGGCTGGAGCTGTGCGCCAGTGGTCCCGAGGCTGAGCAGGTGCTTGAACAGTTGGATGATCTGGTGCGCCGTCGATTCGACGAGGACGAATGAGAGGGCTGTTCCATGCCGTTTTCGTTGCATGGCGTCGGGGTTTCCCGGGGATATGCCATTGGCAGAACCTATCTGCTGGAGCGCAATCAGCCGGAAATCACCGAGTACACCATTCCCGACACGATTGTCGAGGATGAAGTTCAGCGGTTCCTGAACGGGTTGGCGCTGGCTCGGCAGCAGTTGCGGGAAATCCGGCTGCGGATTCCAGCGACCGCGTCGGGCGATGTGACCGCCTTCATTGACACCCACCTGTTGATGCTGGAGGACGTCACCTTTGTCGAGGCTCCGGTTCGACTGATTCGCGCCCATCACTGCAATGCCGAATGGGCGCTGAAAATCCAGCGCGATTCTCTGGTGCAAGTGTTCGACAGCATGGACGATCCCTACCTGCGCACTCGCAAGGATGACGTCGATCATGTGGTTCGGCGGATTCAACGCATCCTGCTGACCGAGGATCCGGCCTATCTCAACGATCCGAGCTACACCGATCTGGTGGCCAGCCGGCTGGAAGGGCGCATCGTGGTCGCTGATGATCTGACGCCCGCCGACACTATTCTGATGCAACACCAGGGCGTACTGGCTTTCGTCACCGAGTATGGCGGACCGCTGTCGCACACCGCCATTCTGGCGCGCAGCCTGGGGATTCCGGCAGTGGTGGGTGCCCGCAATGCCCGCGCCTATCTAGGCGCCGACGAGCCGGTAATCGTCGATGGCCGCCAGGGGGTCATCCTGGTCGGTCTGGATGAGCGGATCCTGCGCTACTACCGTCACAAGCAGCAGGAGGAACGCCACGAGCTGCGCGAGCTGCGCAAGCTCAAGGGCAAGCCCGCAGTAACCGGCGACGGGGTGCTGATCAGCCTGCACGCGAACATTGAACTGCCCGAGGATGCGGTGGCGGTGCGGGAAGTCGCGGCGGATGGCATCGGCCTGTATCGAACCGAATTCCTGTTCATGAACCGCTCCGATGTCCCCGATGAGGAGGAGCATCTGGCCTCCTACCTGCATGTGATCAAGATCCTGGAGGGTAAACCGATCACTATCCGCACCGCCGATCTGGGCGCGGACAAGCAGGTGGACGGCGGGCGCGGCGGGCCGGTCTGCACCAATCCGGCGCTGGGCCTGCGGGCGATTCGCATGTGCCTGAAGGATTTGGGCATGTTCCGTCCGCAGTTGCGGGCCATTCTGCGGGCTTCGGCCCATGGCCCGGTGCGAATGATGATCCCGATGCTGTGCGCCATTCACGAAGTGTTTCAAGTCCTGCGGCTGGTAGCGGAGACCAAGCAGGAGTTGCGCGACCGGGGCCTGGCTTTTGACGAGCAGTTGCCGGTCGGCGGGATGATCGAGATTCCGGCGGCGGCGGTGTGCGCGGATCAGTTCGCCCGCTATCTGGATTTCCTGTCCATCGGCACCAACGATCTGATCCAGTACACCCTGGCGATTGACCGGGTGGATGACGAGATCAACTATCTCTACGATCCGCTGCATCCGGCGGTGCTGATGCTGATTCGCAACACCCTGCGCGCGGGGCGCAAGGCCGGCATCCCGGTCAGCCTGTGCGGGGAGATGGCCGGCGATCCGCGCTATACCCGGCTGTTGCTGGGCCTGGGTCTGACGGAATTCAGCATGCATCCGAGCAATCTGCTGGAGGTCAAACGGGCGATTCAGGCCAGTGATGTCGGTGAGCTGAAGGAAACGATCCAGCGCCTGCTGCGCACCATCGACGCCGACAAATACGCCGAAATTCTCAAGGGCATCGCGCGGAACTGACCGTTTCCGTCGCCCCGGCGGCGCGCCGCAACTCGCCAATCAGCGCATCCTTTTCAACCCAGAGCTGCCCGATCCAGTTCTGAACCGCCGCGCGGAACGCCGGGTCGTTGCGATAGTCGCCGCCCAGTAATTCCGGGGGAATCGGCAGGGCGCGAATCCGCACGATCACCCGGCGAATGCGGCCCATCAGCAGATCCCCGAAGCTGGAAGGACCGTCCGGGTAGACCAGGGTCACGTCCAGCAGCGTGCGCAACCGGTCGGGCATGGCCTCCAGCACGAACGCCAGCCCGCCGACCTTGGGACGCAGCAAATAGCGGTAGGGCGACTGCTGGCGGGCCTGCTTGTCCGGGCGGAAGCGGGTGCCTTCCACAAAATTGATAATGGCGGTCGGAATATGCCGGAACTGCTCGCACATCCGGCGGGTGGTTTCCCAGTCCCGGTCGCGGTCTTCAGGATGCTGGGCCAGATGCGCCGCCGAGTGGCGCTGCATGAACGGAAAATCCAGCCCCCACCAGACCCCGCCCAGCAGGGGCGTCCAGATCAGTTGCTGCTTGATGAAGAACTTCAGGAACGGAACGCGGCGGTTCAGCACCCGTTGCAGCACCACGATATCGACCCAGGATTGATGGTTGGAACTGACCAGATACCATTCATCGCGCCGCAAGCCCTCCAGCCCCTGCACATCCCAGTCGATGCGCTGGGTCAAATCCATGATCCGGTCGTTGGTGTCAATCCAGGCATTGGCGATCCGGATCAGGATCCGCGCGAGCGCCACGCGCCAGCCGGTCCAGGGCACCGCCAGTTTGCAGAGGAGAACGACGTAGAACAGGGTGCACCAGAAGATGGTGTTGAGGACAAACAGCAGCAAAGCCAGAACCGCGCGCACCGGCGCGGGCAGGAAAGCAAGCATGGGAAGTGCGCCTTTCAGGAATGGGGGGGTTGATTCGCCAGCCAGGCGCGGAGGGCGGGATGCTGTTCCGAGGCCACACTGGCCACGGTCTGACCCTGCCGCGCCGCCAGCCAGTCGCGCACCGCCGGCCCGGTGCCCAGCGTCCAGGGCTTAAGCCGCTCGATGGGCACCTGCCGAATTTCGGCCAGTTCCTCGCCCAGCACCATCTCGCCATGGGCTGGAACGTGGAACGCCAGAATCAACTGGTTCATCTGAAAAAACGGGTAGTAGCCGATGAAATGGGCGGCAGCGGCTTCCAGCCCCAGCTCCTCGCGCACTTCGCGCAAGACAGCGGCATCTGGGGTTTCACCCTTTTCCAGAAAACCGGTGATCAGGCCGAACATCTTTTCCGGCCAGTTCCGGTTACGGGCCAAGATGACCGCCCCCTCTCTCTCGACAATGGCCGCCACCACCGGGATCGGGTTGTCCCAGTGAATGTAATCACAGCCGGGGGCGACGCAACGGGGGCGGGGCTGGCCGTGAACCGCCCGGGTCTGGAGCGGTTGGCCGCATTGCGGGCAAAAATGGATGGGCATGATGGGGCGTCCTGGGTAGAAGCAGGTTCGCGGCGGCTGAGCCGCAGATACGAACCCATGGAAAAAATTAGCCTATAATTTTTTTTTGCGCGGCAGCTCAATTTCGATGCTGCCGTTTTGATTTCATCAGCGCACGGCTCGCGGACCTTAATTAATGAAACCACGTCATTTTCTCAGCCTGTTCGATCTAACGCCCGCCGAATTGCAGCAAGTGTTGCGGCGCGCCAGCGAATTAAAAGCCCAGTATCGGCGCGGGGAGCGCTACGCACCCTTTCCCCAGAAGGTACTGGGCATGATCTTCGAAAAAGCCTCCACCCGCACCCGGATCTCGTTCGAGGCTGGCATAGCGCAACTGGGCGGCAGCGCTATCTTCCTGTCGCCGCACGACACCCAACTGGGGCGGGGCGAGCCGATTGAAGATACGGCGCGGGTGCTGTCCTCCATGGTGGATCTAGTGATGATCCGCACCTTCGAACATGCCAAGGTGGAGCGTTTCGCCGCCTATTCTACCGTACCGGTGATCAATGGCCTGACCGATTACAACCATCCCTGTCAATTGCTGGCCGACTTGCAGACGTTCATCGAGCACTGCGGCGACATTCGCGGCAAGACCGTCGCCTGGATCGGCGACGGCAACAACATGTGCAACAGCTATCTCAAGGCGGCCCTGCAATGCGATTTCCAGGTGCGCATCGCCGTGCCGCCGGGCTACGAACCGGATGCCGGTCTGCTCCAGCAGGCCGCCGGGCGGGTCGTGCTGCTGCGCGATCCGCTGGCCGCCGCCCGGGGCGCTGATCTGATCGCTACCGACGTATGGTCGAGCATGGGCAAGGAAGAACAGCAGCAACGGCGCGCGCGCGATTTCGCCGGCTATCAGGTCACCGCCGAGGTCATGGCCCAAGCCAGACCCGACGCCATTTTTCTGCATTGTTTGCCCGCGCACCGGGGCGAAGAGGTCAGCGCCGAGGTGATTGACGGGCCGCAAAGCCGGGTGTGGGACGAGGCTGAAAATCGCCTGCACGCCCAGAAGGCGTTGATGGAATTCCTGTTGCTGAGCGGGGCCGCACCCTCGGCATGAGTCTATGCTCCCGCGCTATCCGCACCTCCGGACAGTCTGGCGAAAGCGCGGGTCCATCTGGTAGATTAGCGATTGCTAATTGTCATTGCGTTCCGTGGTCTCGTGTATCCACACTGCCTTCCCCTGCCGCCGCCCGTGGTCCTGCCGGTTGGCGCCCGCAACGAAGACCGCCCGCTGCGGTTTTTCTCCCGCGCCTGAACTACGCCCTCTGAAAGCCGGCTGCCATGAAAGAATACGCCCTGATCCTGCTCAGCACGATTCTGGTCAACAACTATGTCCTGGTGAAGTTCCTGGGGTTGTGCCCGTTCATGGGGGTTTCCCGCAAGCTGGAAACCGCGATGGGCATGGGGCTGGCGACCACCTTCGTTCTCACCCTGTCGTCCATCTGCGCCTATCTGACCGACTATTACCTGCTGATTCCGCTGGGGCTGGAATACTTGCGCACCATCGCCTTCATCCTGGTCATCGCCGTGGTGGTGCAATTCACCGAGATGGTGGTGCACAAGACCAGTCCACTGCTCTATCAGGCGCTCGGCATTTATCTGCCGCTGATCACCACCAACTGCGCGGTGCTGGCGGCGGCGCTGCTCAACGTGCAGGCGCAGCACGATTTCATCGCGTCGGCGTTATATGGCTTTGGCGCGGCGGTCGGGTTTTCGCTGGTGATGGTGCTATTCGCCGCCCTGCGCGAGCGCATCGCCGTGGCGGACGTGCCGGTGCATTTTCGTGGTCCGGCCATCACCCTGGTGACTGCCGGGCTGATGTCGCTGGCGTTTATGGGATTTTCCGGTCTGGTCAGAGGTTAAAAGCTTATGGTAATTGCGATTCTTGCGCTGAGCGCGCTGGCCGGCGCGTCGGGGCTGTTGCTGGGTTTCGCCGCTGTGCGCTTCAAGGTCGAAGGCGATCCCCTCGTCGAGCAAATTGATGCGGTGCTGCCGCAGACCCAGTGCGGCCAATGCGGTTACGCCGGGTGCAAACCCTATGCCGAGGCCATCGCCGCCGGCGAGGCCGAAATCAATCTGTGTCCGCCGGGCGGGGCCAACGGCGTCGCCGCCCTGGCCGATTTGCTGGGCCGCGATCCCACCCTCCTCAATGCCGCCAGCGCGGTCGAAAAGCCGAAAATGATCGCGGTCATCGACGAGCAGAACTGCATTGGCTGCACCCTGTGCATCCAGGCCTGCCCGGTGGACGCCATCGTTGGCGCGGCCAAGCATATGCACACCGTCATCGCCCGCGAATGCACCGGCTGCGAACTGTGCATCGCGCCCTGCCCGGTGGATTGCATTCACATGACGCCGATTGCGGAAACCATCTCCACCTGGAAATGGGCCTGTCCCGGCGTTACTGCCCAGGCCGCCGCATGAGCGCGCTGTTTCCGTTTCACGGCGGCCTCAAGACGGTTCGTCACAAAAGCGAATCCAATACGCTGCCCATCGAATCCGGTCCCTTGCCGCGCCGCCTGACCGTACCGCTGCGCCAGCACATGGGCAACGCCGCCAAGCCGGTGGTCCAGCCCGGCCAGCCGGTGTTAAAGGGCCAGGTTCTCGGCCAGGCCGACGGCTACATCAGCGCCGCCGTCCATGCGCCGAGCTCCGGGGTGGTGACGGCGGTGGACCTGCAACCGGTCCCGCATCCCTCCGGGCTGGCGGACTTATGCGTGACTCTGGAGACGGATGGCGAAGAGCGCTGGATTGACCACGAACCGCTGGATTACCGCCGCCTGCATCCGAGCGAGTTGCGCAATGTCCTGCGCAACGCTGGAGTCGTCGGTCTGGGCGGGGCGGTGTTTCCCAGCGCGGTCAAGCTCAATCCGGCCGGTCATTGCCAACGGGTGGACACGCTGATTCTGAACGGGGCGGAGTGCGAGCCGTGGATTACCTGCGATGACCGGCTGATGCGCGAACGGGCGGCGGAGATCGTCGCGGGTCTGCACATCATGGCGCATTTGCTGGAGCCGCACGAGGTGTTGATCGGCATCGAGGAGGACAAGCCGGAAGCCATCGCCGCCATGACCGCCGCCTGCGCTGGAACCGGTTACGCGGTGCGGGCGGCGCCGACCCGCTATCCCAGCGGCAGCGTCAAGCAACTCATCCTGCTGCTGACCGGGCGGGAAACGCCGGATCAGGGCCTGCCTCTCGACATCGGCGTGCAGTGCTTCAATGTCGCCACCGCCTGCTCTATTCACCGCGCTATCAATTTCGGCGAACCGGTGCTGTCCCGGGTCGTCACTGTGACCGGTCACGTCCAGCAGCCGCGCAATATCGATGTCCTGCTGGGAACGCCGTTCGCGGACCTGGTCGCCCGGTGCGGCGGCTACCGGGACGGGGTTGAGCGGCTGATCATGGGCGGGCCGATGATGGGTTTCGCCCTGCACCGCGATGATCTGCCGGTCACCAAGGCCACCAACTGCCTCCTGGCCGCCAGCGCTGCGCAACTGACCCCGGAACAGCCGGCGCTGCCTTGCATCCGCTGCGGCGCTTGCGTGGAGGCTTGTCCGGCGAATTTATTGCCGCAGCAGTTGTATTGGTTCGCCCGCGCCAGGGAATTCGACAAGGCGCGCACCCATCATCTGTTCAGTTGCATCGAGTGCGGCTGTTGCAGCTATGTCTGCCCCAGCCATATCCCGCTGGTGCAGTACTACCGCTACGCCAAGAACGAAATCCGGGCGCGCGAACAGGAGAAGGAGAAGGCGGAACTGGCCCGGCAACGCCATCAGGCCCGTCAGGAACGGCTGGAGCGCGAGAAGCAGGAACGGGAGGCCAAGCTGCGGCAAAAAGCGCCGCCGCGCGCAGTGACCGAGACTGCGGTCGAAACCGGCGGGCGGGACGGGTAATACCGTTTACCGATAGATTTTATCTTTTTCAGATCAAAAACGACCCCATTCGTCATACCCGCGAAAGCGGGTATCCCGTTGTTCAGCGGCTGCCTGGATTCCCGCCTTCGCGGGAATGACGAAAACCTATTGAGAATTGGTATAAATGACGATGCGCTTTCGAACCGTCACCTCGCCCCATGTCCTGGCCGACGCCAGCGTTGGCCAAGTGATGCGCCGGGTGCTGTATGCGATGCTGCCCGGAATTATCGCGCTGATCTGGTTTTTCGGCTGGGGCATTCTCATCAATCTGGCCCTGGCCACGGTCGTAGCGCTGGCCGCCGAAGCCGCGATGCTGGCGGCGCGCGGCAAGCCGCTGGCGCTGCATCTGAGCGACTCCAGCGCCGTGGTCACCGCCTGGCTGCTGGCGGTGGCGCTGCCGCCGCTGGCGCCGTGGTGGCTGACCACGGTCGGAGTGCTAGCCGCCATCGTCGTCGCCAAACATCTCTACGGCGGGTTGGGCTATAACCCGTTCAATCCGGCGATGGTCGGCTATGTCGTGCTGTTGATCTCGTTTCCGCGCGAGATGAGCACCTGGCTGATCCCGCATGGCTTGGGACAGCCGCACGCCATGACCTTGCTGGAGACGCTGCAAGCGATTTTCAACGGCCTGCTGCCCGCCCGGTTCGCCCCCGACGCGCTGACCGGCGCGACCCCGCTGGACGTGCTGCGCACCAAGATGGGTCTGGGGCTGAGCGTGGCCGAGATTCGCAACAGCCCGGTATTCGGACTGGTGTCCGGCCACGGCTGGGAGTGGGCGACGCTGGGCTTCCTGGCCGGCGGGTTGTGGCTGGTCATCACCCGCACCGCCGCCTGGCAAATTCCCGCCGGGATGCTGGGCGGGTTGGCGGTGATTTCGACCGTGTTCTATCTGATCAATCCGCAGCAATACGCACCGCCGTGGTTTCACCTGTGGAGCGGCGCAGCGATTTTTGGCGCGTTCTTCATCGCCACCGACCCAGTGACCGCCAGCGCGACGCCCCGAGGCCGGCTGATTTACGGCGCAGGCATCGGTTTTCTGGTTTACATCATTCGCGGCTTTGGCGGCTATCCTGACGGCGTGGCGTTCTCGGTGCTGTTGATGAACATCGCCGCGCCCACGATTGATCTTTATACCCAGCCCCGGCTGTTCGGAGCGCGGCGCGGATGAACGCGACGATCCGCAGCATGGGCATCGCTGCCCTGATTCTGACCGGTTTCGCCGTGGTCGGCACCGGCCTGGTCGTGGTCACCTACAGCGGCACCAAGGACATCATCGCCGAGGCGCAACGGGCGGCGCTGGAAGCCAGCCTGAACCAGTTGGTGCCCGCCGATCGCTACGACAACCGGGTGACGGAAGATCGGATCGACATCGTGGCGCCGGAGTGGCTGGGAACGGATCGACCGGTCACGGTCTACCGGGCGCGCAAGAACGGCCAGCCGGTGGCGCTGTTCGCCACGCCCTTCGCGCCGGATGGTTACAGCGGGCCGATTCAATTGCTGATCGGGGTCTACGCCGATGGGACGCTGGCCGGGGCGCGGGTGCTGGCGCACAAGGAAACGCCGGGGCTGGGCGATGGCATTGACGAAAAGCGCTCGCAGTGGATTCTGGCCTTCGCCGGCAAGTCGCTGGACAACCCCGGATCAGAGCGATGGAAGGTCAAAAAGGACGGCGGCGCGTTCGATCAGTTCACCGGCGCGACGATTACGCCCCGGGCGGTGGTCAAGGCCACTCGCCGGTTTCTGGAATATTTTCAGACCCATCAAGCGCAGTTGTTCGCCCCGGCGGCGACCACCGTCAAGGAGCAAAAGTCATGAGCGAAACGGGCTACCGGAAAATCCTCAAGGACGGCGTGTGGACCCAAAATACCGGGTTTGTGGCGTTGCTGGGACTCTGCCCCCTGCTGGCGACCTCCAATTCGGTGGTCAACGCGCTGGGGCTGGGGCTGGCGACCCTGCTGGTCCTGCTGCTGTCCAACGTCGCTATTTCGCTGATCCGCACCCTGGTGCGGCCCGAGGTGCGGATTCCGGTCTTTGTGATGGTGATCGCCTGCGTGGTGACCGCCGTGGAACTGGCGATGCACGCCTTTTTGCCAGGGCTGTACACGGTGCTGGGGATTTTCATACCGCTGATCGTGACCAATTGCTGCGTGATCGGCCGGGCCGAAGCCTTCGCGTTCAAGAACGGAGTGGCGAGATCAGCGGTGGATGGCATTGCGACCGGTTTGGGTTTCACCCTGGCCCTGGTGCTGCTGGGGGCGCTGCGGGAAATTCTGGGGCAGGGGACGCTGTTCAGCCAGGCGGAACTGTTGTTCGGCGAGTTCGGCAAGAGCCTGACCGTGCATTTGCTCGGCGACTATCGCGGCTTTCTGTTGGCGATTCTGCCGCCGGGGGCGTTCATCGGCCTCGGTTGCCTGATCGCCATTAAAAATGTCCTTGACGCGCGCGCCCAGCGTCGCGCCGCCGCCCAGCCAACACCCGCGTTGCGGGAGGCCGGAGCCTGAACAGCGTATTCGCCCACCGGGTCCGGATCTGCGGCGTTTAACCGCTTTTTGACCGCTCACCAAACTCCACGAAGTTCGTTCTTATACCGTTTACCGATAGATTTTATCTTTTTCAGATCAAAAACGACCCCGTTCGTCATACCCGCGAAAGCGGGTATCCCGTTGTTCAGCGGCTGCCTGGATTCCCGCCTTCGCGGGAATGACGAAAACCTATTGAGAATGGGTATTATTCAGGACGTTCGCTTGCCTACCTTTTCCGTCATACCCGCGAACGCGGGTATCCCGTCTTTTCGGAGTGTGACTGGATTCCCGCTGATGCGGGAATGACGGAAAGCGAAAATCCTGCTTATTGCAACTCTTTCTCATTTGGAGGGTCATCGCTAAAGCAAGGCCGGTGGTGACCTCACCGACTGCATTCGCAACATCCGACGACGCCCAGAGCGTTCGTTATCGCCATAACGATGAGGAGGGATTGAGATGGTGGCTTCTATTCCAGTGATTGAAAGTTCGCTGACCACCCCCAGGGTTCGCACGATCTCCATCGACCAGCCTTGGGAATGGCTGGGTGCGGGTTGGAAAGATCTATGGCGAGCGCCGGCGGCCAGCATTCCCTACGGCCTGCTGTTCGTGATCATGGGCTATGTTCTGGTCTATCTGGTCGAGGCCCGGTTCCAGTATGCGCTGGCCTTGACCACCGGGTTCCTGCTGGCCGGCCCGTTCCTGGCGATGGGGTTGTATGACATCAGCCGCCGCCTGGAGGCCGGCGAGCCGGTCTCGCTGGGACATGCCCTGACGGCCTGGCAACGCAACACGCTGCCCATTTTGCTGTTTGGCGGGTTGATTGGCCTGCTGATGATCGTCTGGGCGCGACTGGCGGCGTTGCTGTTCGCGGTCATGATGGGCGGGCGCGAGCTGACTCTCGACGGCTCGGCGGCGCAACTGTTTTTCTCCGGCAGCGGCCTGACTTTCCTGCTGGTGTTCCTGGCGGTGGGCGCGGTGATTGCCGCTGCGGTATTCACTATCAGCGTGGTCTCCATTCCGATGATGCTGGACCGCAAGACCGATTTCATCACGGCGGTGCTAACCAGCATCACCGCGGTGCGCGCCAATCCATGGCCGATGCTGCTGTGGGCGGCGCTGATTGTGATTTTCACCGGCATTGGTCTGATCACCTTCTACCTCGGTCTGGCGATTGCGCTGCCGCTGATCGGTCACGCGACCTGGCACGCCTATCGCGATCTGGTCGAAGACGACGATCTTGAGCAACAGCCGCTTTGAGTGCTGATTTGCAATCAGGACTTTCGCTTGCTTACCTTTTCCGTCATACCCGCGAATGCGGGTATCCCTTCTTTTCATGGAGTGACTGGATTCCCGCTGATGCGGGAATGACGAAAACCTATTGAGAATGGGTATTACCTTTCCGTCATACCCGCGAACGCGGGTATCCCTTCTTTTCATGGAGTGACTGGATTCCCGCCTTCGCGGGAATGACGGAAATCTATTGAGAATGGGTATTACCTTTTCCGTCATACCCGCGAACGCGGGTATCCCTTCTTTTCATGGAGTGACTGGATTCCCGCCTTCGCGGGAATGACGGAAACCGAAAGTCCTGGCAAAAAAACGCCGGCTCCAGCCGGCGTTTTTTTAGGCGGAATAATCAGCCAGCCCGCGCCAGCCGTTGCAACCGTTCCAGATAGACTCGTTCATCGGGTTCCCGGTGATCGCGCTGCGCTTCCCACAGGGTTTCGCCCAGACTTTCCATCATCGCGTGCTCAGCCGCATGACTGTCGCCCAAGCGCCGGCAAAGTTGCTGATAGACCGCAAGAATCCCGTCGGGGCGGTTGCTGCCCAGTTGTTCGTGAATGGCGATGTGCATGCCCATATGCAGAAAGGGGTTGGTCTGGCCCATTTCCGGCAGGTATTCGCGGCCCAGCGCGGTCTCGGCATCAACCAGCGCGGGCTGATATTCGAGGTGGGCGCGGATCACGCTGGCGATCCGATGCTCCAGGGGTTCCAGCGGCTGGCCGGCCTGGGCTTTATTCCAAACGGTGCAGTAATAGCGACGCAGACTGTTGCGGTCATTGCCAAACATGGGTTCCCCTCGATTCTGTTGGACAGGCTTCTGTTCGGCAGCGTAGCGGGCGGCGGGTTCGCCTGGATGTGTAGCGCAACGGCGGATCATACCCTGCCTATTTCGACAAGCGCGCGAAACCGCGCCCGCTATAATTCACCCTAGTGGGCTGCTGCAAAAGTTTTGATAGGTTCTCGGGTGATTCCCGCAAAGGTTTTCGGAGCATCGTCATACCCGTCCTCGCGAACGCGGGGAACGCGGGTATCCAGTTTTTTCAGAGAGTTACTGGATTCCCGCTGACGCGGGAATGACGGAAAATCCCACACTGGAGCGCAGAAGCCAGACCGCGACCTGTCAAAATTTATGCGGTGATCCACTAGCCACGGTTGCCTACAAAATCAGAAACCGCTGGCGTGTCCGGGGCCATGACCCCGCGCGGATTTTTGCCCCCATCGACCACCTTGTTCGAGTGAATCACAATGAAAACTCAAAAACCCTCATTCCGGCTGGCTCCCCTCTACCTCGCCCTGAGCCTGGCGGTCTTTGGCAGCGCGGGCGCGGCCACCCGCCCGGAGTTCTACGCCGAGTTCAATCCCGCTGCGGGTCAGGTTCCCTTCCCCACCAACCTGCTGTTCAGCGGCTCGACCGATGGCACCCTGAACATTCCGGTGGCCGATCCGACCAATCTGGCCGACCCGAGGGTGGCGATGAACGGGCTGGATGGCTTTTCCACCGTCGCGCCGCTGACCGCCAACTTCTCCAGCACTCTGAAAGCGGATACGGTCCAGGCCGGCAGCACGGTGCGGGTGTTCGAGGTCACTCTGACCAATCCGTTTCTGGATCCGAAAAATCCACCGTTTGCGGTGACCGAGGTCAAGCGTGAATTGCAGGCCGGCCGCGATTACAGCGTCAATCTGCTGCCGCAGGATTCCAGCCAAACCACGCTGAATATTCACCCGTTGCGCCCGCTGGCGCCCAAGACCGGCTATCTGGTGACGCTGACCAACGGCATTCAGGACAGCGGCGGCTTCGACGCCGCGCCGTCGCCAACCTATGCGCTGACCAAGCTGACCACCCCGCTGATCGATGCCAATGGCAAGAGCGTGATTCCAGGGCTGAGCGATGCGCAGGCGCAGGCGCTGGAGCCGCTGCGGCAACTGACCAACACCCAGGAAGCCGCCGCTGCCAGCCAGGGCGTGGCCCGGAGCGGCATCGTACTGAGCTGGACCTTCATGACCCAGTCGGTGGATGACGCCTTCATGGCGCTGGGCAAGGATCTCAAGCCGCTGGGGATGGGGGTTAAAGCGACGGGCGCTACGACCCAGGCTTTGGGCCTGCCCGGCTTCTCCGACATCTACGTCGGGGCGCTGGCGATTCCCTACTACCTCAGCAAGGAGAAACCGCTCAGCGGCTATTGGCAGACGGCCAGCGGCGGCGCAGTCACCCGTTACAACCCGTTGCCGGCGGCGACCGCGCCCCTGCAAATCCCGGTGCTGATGACCGTGCCCAATGCCAAAAGCGGCCAGAGCAAGCCGGCGAACGGCTGGCCGGTGGTGATTTTCCAGCACGGCATCACGCAGAACCGCACCAATTTAATCACTCTTGCCGACGCACTGTCCTTTGTCGGTTATGCCGCCGTCGCGATTGATCTGCCGCTGCACGGCATCACCGATACGACGAACTTTCTCTATATGAAGGGATTGGAGCGAACCTTTGATCTCGATCTGGTCAACAACCAAACGCTGTTGCCGCCTGCCGATGGTCTGATCGATCCGTCCGGCAACTACTTCATCAATCTGCAAAGCCTGCTCACCACTCGTGACAATGTGCGCGAGGCTGCGGAGGATTTGCGGCAACTGACCGCAAGCCTGCCGCTGGTGGATCTGGACGGCGATCAAAAATCCGATCTCGACATCGGCCATATCCACTTTGTCGGTCACTCGCTGGGCGCGATTACTGGAACGACGTTCCTGGGCATCGAAGGCAATGTGACCACGGCGACCCTGGGCATGGGCGGCGGCGGCTTGGCCAAGCTGCTGGATGGTTCAGCGACCTTCGGGCCGCGCATCGCCGCCGGGCTGGCCACGCAAGGGATCATCAAAGGCACGCCGACCTACGAAAGCTACATGGCGGCGGCGCAAACGGTGACCGATTCCGGCGACCCGATCAACTATGGCTCCGCCGCCGCCAGTCTGCATCCGGTTCATTTGATTGAAGTCGTCGGCGGCGCCGGCTCGCTGCCCGATCAGGTCATCCCGAACTCGGTCGAGAATGCGCCGCTGGCGGGCACTGAACCGCTGGCGGCGGTGATGGGGCTGCAATCAGTTAGTCGCACGGTGCGGGACGACAAGGGCGTGCGCGCCATTGTCCGCTTCACCCAGGGCAATCACAGTTCGCTGCTTTTACCCACGGCCACGACCTTTGGCGCCACCGCCGAAATGCAGGGCCAGATGATCAAGTTCCTGCAAACCGGGGGTGAGGAACTGGAGGTCATCTGGAGTCCGGTCGTGCAATAGCAGAACCGGCTTGATCTGTTGCATCAATCCGGACATTTTAAGAGCTGTATAAAAACCCCTCTCCCGCAAGCGGGAGAGGGGCAGGGGTGAGGGCCGTTTTTCGGGCGCTTAGCCCACCAGAGACTGTCCAAAAAAGCCTCTAAATTGGCATTAAATTTGCTTCAAATCCCATAATCAATCACGAATTCTCGTTAATGGCGGTTCGGGTATCCAAACTGACATGAATCATGCCATAATTCACCATTTTCATACCAAGTTTGGAAAAAAATGAACTTTTTTGAGATCGACTGGGTCATTTTGGACCGGTTTGAGAGAAGAGGCCCAATAAAAATGATGCGAACGAACAACAACTCCGGCGCGGCCCGATGGGCGATTTTGTACGCGGTATTGATTCTGTTGCTAGGTTGGGCGATGCCATGGCCAGCGGCGCAAGCGGCGGCTCCGGTATTCCAGTCCAGCCAAATCAATACGGTCACGACCACCACCAGTTCGCGCACCATTACCATTAACAAACCGACGGGCACGGCTCCAAGCGACTTGTTGTTAGCAACTCTGTCGGCGCGGGGCAACACCACGATCACCGCCCCCACCGGGTGGATCTCAGTTGGGCGAGCAAACAACAGCACGAATGAGACCCTCGCGGTTTTCTATCGCGTGACCGACGCCACCGATAGCAGCGTCACCAGCTATACGTTTACCTTGAACGCCAACGTTGGAGTGGTGGGCGCCATTCTGCGCTACAGCGGCGTGGATACCGCGAATCCCATCAATGTATCAGCTATTACTACAGGAAATAGCACCGCACCGACCGCCCCTATCGTAACCACTACTGTTGCTGATACGACGGTCGTCCGGGTTGCGGGTATTGGAAACGATACACTCACGGCAGTGCCACCGACATCTCGGATCCAACAAAACTACGACCCGAGTGGCCAAAGTGATGTTGCCCTCGGTGTCGCTGATGCCAACCAAACAACTGCTGGGGGCACAGGGACTGCGGCATTTACTTCTAGTAGTAGTGAAGCTTGGGTCGCTGCCACCGTCGCTCTGCGGCCGGTCCCGGTCATAGCCGTATGCGGCGTGCCTGGGCGTGACGTTAGCCCCCCCTCGGGTCTGAGCGGTACGGTCAACACCTATTATCCCGGCACGAGTACAGCCAGTGCGGGAGCAACCAGCATCGCTGTGGGATCGCCAACAGGCGACACGAGCAAAAGTATCGCCGCCGGTGATTTGTTGCTAGTGATCCAGATGCAGGATGCGGCGATTGATTACACCAATACCTCCAGCTATGGCGGCATCACCGCACTTAACAGCGCCGGCCTTTATGAATTTGTCAGGGCCACCGGGCCGGTGAGTGGCGGTTCCGTGCCGATCCAGGCGGTGGCGACTCCGGGTCTGGGTCTGATTAACACCTATACCAACGCCGCCGCCTCGGCGACTCAGGGCCAGCGCCGCTTCCAGGTAGTGCGGGTGCCGCAATACGACAGCCCCATAGTCACCGGTCAGATCACCGCCCCCGCCTGGAACGGCAGCACCGGCGGCATCGTGGCCTTGGACGTGGCGGGGACGCTGACCTTCTCAGGTGGTGGCATCAACGTGAATGCCCAAGGTTTCCGGGGGGGCGGCGGTCAGCCACTCGGCGGCGACACCGGGGGTTCCAACACCGCATACCTCACCCGGGCCATAAACACGGCTGAATACAACGGCAACAAGGCCGAGGGTGTGGCTGGATCGCCCAACTACATGTACGACGGCACGGGAACTCTGGCGACGGGCAGCGGTTATCCCAATGGTACGAACACCGACGCCAGCCGCGCCCGTGGTGCGCCAGGCAACGCCGGCGGCGGCGGCACCGACGGTAACCCCACCGCCAACGATGAAAACTCCGGCGGCGGCGGCGGCGGCAACGGCGGCGCCGGCGGCCAGGGTGGAAATACATGGTCTAGTAATCTGGCTCGCGGTGGTTTTGGCGGCGCGGCCTTCCCTCACACCGCTGGCCGTTTGGCCATGGGCGGCGGCGGTGGTAGTGGTGCCCGTAATAACTCCAGCGGAGTTATGTCCAGCGGCGGCGTGGGTGGCGGCATCATCATCGTCCGCGCCAACAGCATCACTGGCGCAGCTACCCTCAGCGCCAATGGCGGGGTTGGTGTTACGCCAGCTAACGACGGCGGCGGAGGCGGCGGCGCAGGCGGCAGCGTACTGGTATTCGCCCGCACTGGCGTATTGACCAGTCTGACGATCAACGCCACCGGTGGTGTCGGCACCAATGCCGATATCGGTGGCTCGGCGCACGGTCCCGGCGGCGGCGGCGCGGGCGGCGTCATTTATCTCTCTAGCCCCGCAAGCTCCAGTCTTCCCCCCAATGGCGGCGCCGCTGGAAACACAGTCACGACGTCACCGGTCAATAACTATGGCGCTATAGCCGGCGCGAATGGAGTGCGCAACACCACCCTCACCGAAAACCTGATTCCCGGCGTCACCTCCGGCGCGACCTGCAAGGTCACCCTGGCCAGTATTGCGTCGTTCGGAGCGACGAACGAAAGCGGGCGGGTCGTGTTGCACTGGGAAACTTCCTTCGAGTTGGGAACCGCCGGTTTCCACGTCGAACGGCTCGATCCGGTCAGCGGCGACTACGAACGCCTCAACGACTCCCTGTTGCCGGCGCTGATCGCCTCACCGCAGGGCGGCCGGTACACCTTCGCGGACCCGGACGCCTGGCCCGACCGGCGCTACACCTATCAGTTGGTGGAACAGGAAGTGTGGGGCAGCGCGCGCATCCACGGCCCCTACACCGTGACGCCGACGCCGCCGTCGGCCAGGACGCTAGCGGCGACCGCACAAACCGTGCTGGCGGACGACGCCGCTGAAGGCTACGCCGACCCGGCGCAAAGCTACCAGGCCCTGCCCCATGCGCTCGGCAGCCGCAATGTCGCCCGAACCCTACAAGCGGCCCCGGCGGCGAGCAAAAACAAGGCCACGGGCATGGCGCAAATTCCGGTGCGGCAAGAGGGGTTGTACTACGCGAGCGTCGCCCAAATCGCCCAAGCGATGGGCAGCGCCGAAGCGGACGTGCGCAAGTTGCTGCGCAACCACAAGCTGGAACTGACCGTAGCCGGTAAGAATGCAGCCTGGCTGCCGGCGGAAAACGACGCCGGAATCCTGTTCTACGGCGAGGCCATCGACAGCCTCTACACCCTGGACAACATCTATCGGCTGCGGTCGAACCAGAAGGGCGTGATGATAGATGAGACGTCCAAAAAAGCCCCTGCTGCGGGGGCCGCCGGCGCTTTCGCCGATACCGTCGTGGCCGAACAGGACAAGCTTGCTGGCACCGCGATAAACACTTGTACCGAGTGTGATTATTGGTACTGGGCAGTACTAACCGGCGGCGCTGATGCGAACCAGAATACCAAGCAGTTCACCGTCCACCTGTCCGATGTAGCCGCTGGCGGCACGCTCTCAGTGTTCCTGAAGGGCGTCGTCTCCGGCAGCCATTCGGTGCAAGTATCGGTCAACGGCCAGGCGCTCGGCCAGGGAACATGGAACAACCAGGCTGACTACGAATTGCGGTTGCCGGTGACAAGCGCGCAACTGCAAAGCGGCGACAACACTGTGGAAGTTAAGGCCCTGGGTAATTCGGAGAATATCTTCGCCCTTGATCGCATCGAAGTGAATTACCGCCGTCTGGCGCGGGCCGTGAACGACCGCCTCACCCTGAAGGCCGAGCGCGATGGCCCGCTGGCGGTGGATGGCTTTAGCACGACCGACCTTGATGTCTTCGACATCAGCAATCCGCGAAAACCGGTCCATATCATCGGCACGACCGTAGCACCCGGCGCTGCGGGCCAGAGCGTCACCTTCAACGCCGAGGAGAGCCGGCGCTACCTGGTCTTGGCCAGCGGCGCGATCACCTCGGCCGCGCCCGCGTCGATGACCGCCGCCGACCTGCAAACCACCCGCGATCAGGTGGACTATCTGGTCATCGCCCCGCCCGTACTGCGCGATGCTGCCCAGGCGCTCGCCGACTATCGCCAGGGCCGGGGTTTGAACAGCCGGGTAGTCGGTACCGACGAGATTTACGACAGCTACAACGGGGGCGTCGCCAGCCCCTACGCCGTGCGTGATTTCCTGCGCCAGACCGCCAGAACCTGGGGCGCGCGTTATGCAGTGCTCGTGGGCATCGGCAGCTACGACTACCGCGACCTCATGGGTCTGGGTGAACCGCAAGCGCCCACGCTGCTGACGTCCACGCCCTATGGTCTGTACGGCTGCGACAATTGTCTGGCCGATTTCGACGGTGACGGCGCACCCGATCTGGCGATCAGCCGGATTCCGGCGGCCAGCGCGGCGGATGTCCAAACCTACCTGGCCAAGGTTAAAACCTACGAACAGCGGACGGTTACGCTGCGCCAGGCTGGAGCGCTCTTCCTGGCCGATAAACGGGATTCCGAGGCGGGCAACTTCGCCCAGGACAGCGACTCTTTAGCGGCGCTGCTGCCAGCCGGGATGAACGTGGGGCGAATTGACCTCGACCAGTACAACCTCAATACTGCGCGGTCGCTCATGTTTCCAGTCCTGAACCAGGGTGTGGGCTGGGTCAACTACGTCGGTCATGGTAGCGTGAATCGCTTCGGTTCGAACTTGTTGACCGTGAGCGACATGGGTACCCTGTCCAGCGCTGGGCCGCTGCCGGTGATCAGCGCGCCGACCTGCGCGGCGAACCGGTTCGAGATGCCTGGCTCTGCCTCCTTGGGCGAGCGGCTGGTTCTGGACGCTGACGGTGGCGCCATCGCCGTTTGGTCGGCTACCGGGCCGTCACTCAATAACCCGGCAGTGCTGATTGACCAGAGCCTGCTCGCAGCGGTGTTCCAGCAATGGACGCCGACGCTGGGCGAAGCGGTCCAGCAGGCCCTGCAAGACAACCGCCGTCAGGACGTGCCGGCATACCTGTTACGTATTTATAATCTGCTCGGTGACGCCGCCTTGGAGTTGCGTCACTGACTGCCAACCCCGGTTGCCTCACCGGCGCCCGCAACGCCACCATGCGATGCGGCATCCTGAGAGTAGCCGGGGTATTGAACCCTCCACTCTTTTCGATCATTTCCTCGCCCAAGACCAGGATCGAAGCTGCTATGAACCACCCAAACCAGCGACCTGTCTGTGAAGAACCCGCCGCCCCCTCGGCGAAGAAGTCTTACCACCCGCCGTGTATTTTGTCCCGGGAATACCTGGAACCCGTTGCTCTTGGTTGCACCAAAGAAAGTGTACTAGCATGTGGGTCGATCAATTCATGAGACCCGCCGCCCGGCGGCAGGATAGCCAGTAGGTCGGACACAGGACATACCCGACATTAGCCACATCTTTTCGCTGAACTCCTCAAGCGCCCGCCTTTTTGGCGGGCTTAGTTTTTGGGAAACCGGGGGGGGTGGGATACCTCGACCTGAACAATCCGCCGCGCCACACACCAAGCGTTCATCTAGTACAGTTCAACACAAGCAGCATTTGCAGTGATTATACCCATTCTCGGTAGGTTTCCGTATTTATGGTCGTCATTCCCGCGAAAGCGGGAATCCCGTCAGCCGCTGAAAAACGGGATACCCGCTTTCGCGGGTATGACGAACGGGGTAGTTTTTAGCCTTAATAAAGATAAAATCTATCGGGAAACGGTATTAGAACCAATTCCAGTAGTTCCTGGTGGTCGATCAGAGTTTGGATCGTACCTGGCTCCCACGCTCCCGCGTCGCGATGGCATGGGGATCATTCGGGCCGCTGGAGCAGCTACCGGCGTTCCCACGCGAGAGCGTCACTGCCATTAAGTTAAGGATGAGCGGTGCCAGACCTACAACGCCCAGACTGGGTTTTCCGTCATTCCCGCGTATGCGGGAATCCAGTAACTTGTTGAAAAGAATGGATACCCGCCTTCGCGGGTATGACGAAAAAGGTAGACTACCGAAAGTCATGAATCCTTAACTTAATGGCAGTGACGCGAGAGCGTGGGAACGAGAACCTATCAAAACTTTTGCGGCAGTCCACTAGTGATCGACTTTTACCAAGTCGGATCGCACGAGAATTTTTACGACGAACTGAAACGCTATTTGCGCGCCGAGGGAAAGCCATGAGCCATGCCATGACCGCCGAAGATCTGTTTGCGGACCTCCAGGCTCTGCCAGCAACCGAGCGCAGCCGGTTTTTCCTGCTGCTCGAAAGCCAGGCGTTTCGGGACGACAACTTCACCCACGAGCAAGTATTCGGGCATCTGGCGGCGGAAACGTTCACCGTGCCGGAAGCCGCCGAGTATCTGGAAATGTCGGTGTCGAATTTCCGACGGTACGTGCGGCGCGGACAGATCACGCCCGTTCAAACCGTGGGGCGTAATCAACTATTCGCCACTCGCCAGTTAAAGGCGTTAGGACTTTCGCTTGTACCCTACATATAGTTGCATAATTAGCGAAATATATACCATATATAGTGATTGAGACCCTTCCAAGCGAAAGTCCTAAGGCGTTTAAACGCGCTCTTCGCGGTCGGCGCGAGCGGTTTGGCTGAATGGCCGGGGAACGGACTGGCGCTCCGCAACCTTTTCAGTTCACTCAACGGTTCCGTCCTTGGAGGGATCAATCCATGAATTCCAACATCACCCTGGAAGATATCTGGGCGCTGTTCCGGGAAACTGATCGCAAGATGCAGGAAACCGACCACAGGCTCAAAGAGAAACTCGACCGCCTGGCGGAAGAGTCGAAGGAACGCCAGCGGGAAACCGACCGCCAGCTTCGGGAACTGGGCAAGCAAATCGGCGGGCTGGGCAACAAGTTCGGCAGCTTCACCGAAGGGCTGGCGTTACCGTCCATGGAGAAAATCCTGCGCCGCCGCTTCGGCGTAGACACGGTCGCGCCCAGCGTGCGGGTCTCGCGCGGCGGCCAGCATCTGGAACTGGACGTGCTGGCCTACGCCAATGGCGAGGTCAACGCCGCCTATGTGGTGGAAGTAAAAAGCCACCTGCGCGAGGAGCACATCCAGCAACTGCTGGAAATTCTGGAACAGTTCGCTGACTGGTTCCCGGAGCATCGCGGCAAGCAGCTTTACGGCATTCTGGCCGCCGTCCACATTCCGGCGGCGCTGCGCCCGCGCGTGCTGGACCAGGGCCTCTATCTCGCCCACATCCACGACGACCTGTTCGAACTGGAAGTCCCTGACGATTTCCAGCCGCGCCGCTTCGACCATTCAGCCACACAGCCCGCATAAGCCTCCCCTGTCCAGGCAGGTCGGGCGCAGGACGCAGCCGACATTCGCTTGCGCTTTTGCCCGACTTATACCGTTTACCGATAGATTTTATCTTTTTCAGCAGGACTTTCGCTTGCATACCTTTTCCGTCATACCCGCGAATGCGGGTATCCATTCTTTTCAGGGAGTTACTGGATTCCCGCTGATGCGGGAATGACGCAACGGGGCCATGGGGTGCTGTAAGGCATCACTGGATTCCCGCTGATGCGGGAATGACGCAACGGGGCCATGGGGTGCTGTAAGGCATCACTGGATTCCCGCTGATGCGGGAATGACGGAAAACGAAAGTCCTGTTCAGATCAAAAACGACCCCGTTCCTCATACCCGCGAAAGCGGGTATCCCGTTGTTCAGCGGCTGCCTGGATTCCCGCCTTCGCGGGTATGACGAAAACCTATTGAGAATGGGTATTACTCCTTAAAGGCGCCCGATTACCCACAAGTCCCCCTCCCCCCTGGTGGGGGAAGGCCGGGGTGGGGGGGTAAAGTCGCAGAAGGTTCAAAATCGAGGTGGAACGCTCAAAGTTCCGTCCATTTTCGCCGCTACGCCCCCCTCTCCCTCACCCTCCTCCACCAGAGGGGAGGGAATATTTGCTTTTTATCTTGTTACTAATCAATGACATAAAGATGTGGTAATCGGATAGGTTTTAACCTGCCTATTGAAATAACCGAAGCCCGTTGAAAGTGGAAGGAAGAGGGGATTGAGACAGAAAGCCCCGAACTACCCCTGCTCCCGCAACCAGACCGCATGTTTCGCGCGCATATCCGCCAGAACTTCCAGATCGATAAGATCATCGTCGCGGATCCGCTCATCGTAGTTCTCCCAGCCCATGAAATCCCGCAGCGCCCTGAGCAGGGCCTCGTCGCAGACCCCGGTGATTGCACCTTGGTAGAAGCCGCGCGCCTGAAGAACCTGCTGGAGTTCGCTGGCGATAGCGGTGTCAATCTTCACCAGTTGTTCCGGCTCGCTGCGGAAGTAGGTCAGGCGATGGATGGCGTACAGCCGCTCCAGTTCAGCAATCGGCGCGGGATGGTCGTAGACGGAAATCTCTACATAGCGGTCATCGAAGCCGCCGTAGCCGCCGCCGGCCCGCTTCACGAGCAACGCCGCCGATTGCTGCCCGCGCCGGTCGCCACCCGCCGCCTGCCCGGCCTGCAAGGCGGCCAGCAACCGCACCGCCAGCGGTCCCGGCGTGGCCTCAAAGAGCCGCGTCATGCTTTCCACGACCTCCGGCCCGGCCAGGGTATTACCCTGCGCCGCGCAATTCCGCCCTTGCACACTGCCTGCCCAGTCGAAACCGTGCGCGCCGGTAAAGCTGGCGGTGCGGCCCTGGGCGTCGATGATGCCCACCTGCCGATAGTCGCGCTGTGGATCGTCGCCGGTCAGGATCGCCACCGCCTGCTCGGGCGATGCGCCGTTTTCCAGCAGCGCCAGCCCGCGCGGGCCATAGCTGGTATTGCAATAGCACTGGGTCGCCACCGCGCCCACCCCGGCCCTGGCGAACGGGATCGAAACGCCAACATTGGGGAATTTCGACTGCACGGCCACGCCCAGATCGCCATTGGCGGGATCGAAGGCAACGATGGAAAAGGTCATGGGATTGTTCCTCGAAGGAATACAGGGATGTATGACGACCCCGCTGGCTTGAGGCGTTGCGTCGGGCCGGGTTCCGTGCCCGCCCTAAGGCGATGCCCGGAACTCCCAGAGCGCGCCGTCCAGCGGCCTCTTTATTCAGTCCCCGGCGTTTGGCCGTGAAGCCCCCCAGCCGGGGTCGGAGGGGGATTACTCCCCAATCCCGCAAGCGGGTAAAGGTCATCTCGCCCGGTTATCCCGTGGTTTTTGCAC
>Ga0209573_1000415_pt1 | contig 93104 bp, 72 predicted proteins | sample TNRBio252014_DNA_FD_185870 | JGI IMG/M metagenome (GOLD analysis project Ga0209573, IMG submission 185870) | Wastewater treatment Type I Accumulibacter community from EBPR Bioreactor in Madison, WI, USA - TNR Reactor_6/25/2014_ DNA (SPAdes)... | ecosystem: Engineered > Bioreactor > EBPR >...
CGAAACTGAACATTGGAGCCACGGTGATGCACCTGCGCGAACGCCCGTTTTCATTTAAAGTAAACCTTGGCGAAGACCCAATTGCAAACACTATTATGGGTGCCGATGTTAGCTATCAATCGAATATGCCGTGGCTTACAAAAGCATTAGATAAATTGCCCATTTACTCTACAAAAGAAATGAGCACCATCAATGCTTATGGCGAAGTAGCTTACTTAAAACCCGGGCATCAAAAAGCAATTCAAAATGCCGATGGCGATGCCCAAGTTTATGTAGATGATTTTGAAGGAACCAGCATTTCTTATCCCTTAGCCAACCCGCCTTCAGCTTGGAAGCTGGCCTCCACTCCACGCAATATGCCGAATGAGTTTGGACAAGAAAAATTCCCAGAAGCGCATTACATCAGCGATTCCACTTATGGCTTTAACCGCGCAAAATTGGCTTGGTATAGAATTGATAATTCATTCTTTAACACCCAAAATACTACTACAAAAACAGTACACAACTGCAAAGAATGTATATCGAACCACATGGTGCGTTTGATTCCGCAACAGGAAATTTTTCCTAACCGCCCGGGGCAAACCATAGACCAAAACCTATACACTTTCGACCTATCATATTACCCGCGCCAGCGTGGTCCCTATAATTTTGAATGGAGTGCAAGCCCTACTGTGCGCAATGGAAAAGTTATCTCTTACGGTATAAATGCAAATGGTTCATTAAAAGAGCCGCAAACACGCTGGGCAGGCGTAATGCGCGCTATTGACAATAACGATTTGGAAGCAAACAACGTTGAGTTTATCGAGTTTTGGATGATGGATCCATTTGTTTACAACAAGTCTAGCACAGGAGGCAAGTTGTATTTTCATCTGGGTAATATTTCAGAAGATATTTTGCGCGATTCGCGTATGCAGTTTGAAAACGGTTTGGCCTGCGATAAAACCCTGATGGATGAAACCCAATGGGGAACAGTACCGCGCCTTCCGCCATTGGTAAATGCTTTTGATAACGACCCCAATGTGCGCCAATGTCAAGACGTAGGTTTAGATGGCAGAAATGATGATGATGAAAGATTGGCTCACAGTGGCTTTTTGCAAAATGTAAGCGGAGTTGTAGATGCCGCTGCTTTACAAGTATTACAGTCGGACCCGGCAAGCGATAACTTCAAGTTTTTCTTAGATGGCAGTTACGATAACGAACAAAATATTTTGCCGCGCTACAAAGATTTCAACAATCCGCAAAACAACTCTCCGGTGCAAACCAACTCAAGCCAAACATCGGCCGGAAGCAACTTGCCCGATGTAGAAGATTTGAATAGAGATAACTCGCTAAATGAAAACGAAGAATATTTTCAATATGAGTTAGACATCAACCCAAATGCATTGGAAGACGAATTGAACCCTTATGTTATTTCGCGATTAAAGTATCCGGCAAAAGTTATCAATGGTGTGCAAGAACCCGAGTGGACATGGTATCAATTCCGTATCCCGATAAGTGCATACAAAACTCGCGTAGGTTCTATTCCCGATTTTAAGAGCATACAATTTATGCGTATTGCGCTTACCGATTTTCAAGATAGCACCACTATGCGTTTTGGCTCTTTAGAGTTGGTGCGCAACCAATGGCGTACATATTTGCCCTCTTTGAGTTCGCCAATAGATAACATACCATCCGATGATGGTGGCGATACGCGCTTTTTGGTTTCGGCTGTGGGAGTAGAAGAAAACAGCGGTAAAGAACCGGTTAATTATGTAATGCCGCCAAACCTTCAGCGCGAACAAGGCATAGGTGCACAAACCAATCAATTTATACCATTAAATGAATCTTCGCTTTCTACCACAGTGCGTGGATTAAAAGATGGAGACGTGCGCGCTGTGTTTAAAAACATGACTATTGATTTGCGCAGGTATAAAAGATTGAAATTGTTCATTCACGCAAACAGTGTTCCCGATGCCGAAACGGGTCCCGTGCGCGATAAAGAGGTTACCGCATTTATTCGCTTAGGGTCCGACTTTAAAGACAATTACTATCAATACGAAATTCCATTAAAAATTACGCCCGATGGAAAATACAACCCAGATAGCGACACCGACCGCGAAATAGTTTGGCCGGCCGAAAACGCCATGAATATGGACTTGAAGGCTTTTGTTGATTTAAAAATTGCGCGCAACCTTGTGCCCGGTTTGCCGCGCGATGTGCCTTACTCTACTACCAATGCCGATGGGCATATTTTAACCATAGTAGGAAACCCCGATATAGGTGCCATAAAAACTGCCATGCTGGGTATAAAAAATCCTGCACGCAGCGATAAAAGCAACCCTCTTGGCGATGGCGATGATGGACTTTCAAAATCGGTAGAAGTGTGGTTTAACGAAATGCGCGTAGCCCAATTTGACGAGTTTGGCGGTGCCGCAGCAATAGGCAGTGTGCAAATAAAATTGGCCGATTTAGGAAATGTGAATGTAAGTGCAGCCATGCACACGCGCGGCTTTGGACAAATAGAGCAAAAAATAGACCAGCGATTTAAAGACGATTTTTGGCAGTATGATGTAAACTCTACATTGCAATTAGGCAGATTTATTCCTGCTAAAGCAGGTTTTCAATTGCCTTTTTATGGCGGCATTGCACAAACCTTCAGCACACCAGAGTTTGATCCATATCAATTGGATATTCCAACAAAAGAGTATCTAAAAGTAATTGGCGAAACTTTTGGGCAAGACTCGCTTAGAAGATACCGAAGTCAAATTCAAACCATTACTACGCGCAAGGGTTGGAACTTTAGCAATGTGCGCATAGTGCCGGTTACCAAGCAGAAAAAGCCACGAATTTACGATCCCGGCAACTGGAATTTCACTTATGCCTTTACCGAGCAAAACACCACAGACCCTTACATAGAAAAAAATTCGCGAAAGAATTATATGGGGCAAATAGGATGGAATTTTGCACCGCAGGCAAAAGAACTTTATCCTTTCAAGAAGCTCATAAAATCGAAGTCGAAATGGTTGGATATTATCCGCGACATCAACATCAATTTTATTCCATCGGCAATGGCAGTTACTAACGATTGGAACAGAGATTTTGGTGAAATAAAACTTCGTTCGCTGGGCGAAACAGACTTTGTAATTCCATCTACCTACTTCAAAATGTTCCGTTGGAATCGTTCTTACACTTTGAACTATAATCCATTCAAATCGCTAAGCATTCAATATAGTGCTAACAACGCTTCGCGTATTGACGAGCCAGACGGGCTGCTCGATACAAAAGAGAAGCGCGACACCATGTGGAGCAATTTTTGGAAAGGAGGGCGCAATACAAACTTTAGCCAAACACTTGCGGTTAGCTACAATTTACCAATCAATAAAATTCCGGCACTCGATTTTATTAATGCCAACGTTGGCTACAATTCATCATACAATTGGACGGCACTACCACAGGTAAAAGACATCAACGATAAGTGGGTGCTAAACCCAATGGGAAACACCATCAACAATACACAAAACAACAGAGGAAAGGTTGATTTAGATTTCAGAAAACTTTATAACAAATCGCAGTTCTTAAAAGTGTATAACACACCAAACCCGAATTTGGGCGATGCAAAAGCAATAAAAACCAAGAAAGAAGCAGCTCTTAAAGCGCGAGAAAAAATTAAAGAAGATATTACAAAACTAAAAGAGCGCAAGGCCAAATTGAAACTCGATATTAAAGAGGCAAAGGCAGATATGGCAATGGATACAGCGCGTAAACGGAAAGAACTTACGCGATTAAAAAGTGAATTGAAAGCAACCAAACAGAGCCTGAAACAGAAGAAGACAGACTTAAAAAACAAGCAACTTCCTTCAGATCCATTTATTTCGTTGGCATTGCGGCCGCTGCTGATGATTAAGCGCGCAAGCCTTGAGGTAAGACAAAATAACAACACTACGCTGCCGGGCTTTACAGGCTACAGCCGTTTGCTTGGCAACGACCATAAAATGATGGCACCGGGTTATGATTTTGTATTTGGCAATCAGCCGGGCATAAAACTTTTTAGTGGATTCGACCAGTACGACCCCGAAGCGCGCGATGCATGGTTAGATCGTGCTGCATCGAAAGGATGGATTACACGCGATACCTTGCTGAATCAAAAATTTGTGCAAACTCGTAGCGAAAGAATAGATGCAACGGTATCGATAGAGCCTTTTACCGACTTCAAAATTGATTTGAAACTATTCCGCGATAAAACTGTTACACATTCGCAATATTTTAAAGCCACCGAAAATGTGTTTGGCGAAGTGCAACATTTAAACCCTGTGGACATTGGCAGTTACAGCATTTCGTATTTGCCGGTAAAAACCATGTTCAAAAAAATTGATAAGCAAGGCTTGGGCGAAGTGTATAAAAACTTCGAGAACAACCGTCCAATTATTTCGCGCAGGTTGCAGGAAGCCAATCCGAATTCGGCTGGCGATTACAAAGTGCGCGACTCGCTGGGCACCGAAAAAACCAACGCCAATTATGCTTTTGGTTATGGACCCAAAGCACAAGAAGTATTGATACCATCTTTTCTTGCAGCATATTTTGGTGGCGATGCCAACAAGGTAAACTTGAATCCATACAAAGCTATTCCATTACCCAATTGGAACATCAGCTACAACGGGTTGAACAAATTCAAATGGATTCAAAAAGTAGTGCAAAATATCAGCTTTACACATGGTTACAGCAGTACACTTACTGTTAGCAGTTTCCAATCTAATTTAGATTATCGTGGTGGCAGCGACCTTTTTGGCGGCAGCCGAATAGACACGTTGAATGGCAACTTTTTCCCATTCTATTCAATTCCAAACATTTCTATGACCGAATCTTTTTCGCCATTGATAGGTGTAGATATTACTTTCAAAAACAATATTCAAGTAAGGTTCGATTACAAAAAGTCGCGCAACATAACCATGAACTTTTTCGACTACCAATTGGTAGAGCAAAACAACGAGCAGTTTACAATTGGTGCCGGGTACAAAATCAGAGGTTTGAAGCTGCCGATAAAAATTAAAGGCAAGCGCGTGCGTTTAGATAACGATTTAAACTTCCGCTTCGATTTCAGCTACCGCGATAATATTACCATTAACCATAGAATTGATGAAGCACTGCCGCAAATCACCAATGGCAGCCGCACTATTTTCATCAACCCAACTATTGATTACGTAGTAAGCAACCGCTTGAATGTTGGTTTGTTCTTTGAACAAACACGCACCATACCAAAGATTTCGAGTGGTTTCCCTACTACCAATACACGTGGAGGTTTAAAATTGCGCTTCTCTTTGGGCAATTAATTTTACGCTTGAGCGCGAAGTGCTTGTTGCAGATAGTGCTTTTGTAAAAGTAAAAGCAAACAATATTGAATGTTTCGTTGCGTTTAGTGTTTCGCAATCTATGCTTCCTATTACAATACAAACGGTTACTTTCGCGCATTCATGCAAAAGGCATTTCTGATTATTGTTTCGCTGTTTTTGTTGCAGGCAGCCCAAGCTCAGTTTCACGAGTTTGGAGCAATTGGCGGCTTTACGCATTATTTTGGTGACCTCAATCCTCAGTTTAGTTTTTCTATGCCTCGCCCGGCAGCAGGAGTTTTTTATCGCTACAACATTAAAAAACGCGGAGCTTACCGGGCAAATATAAATTTTGGTATGCTTGAGTTTCGCGATGATGTAAACAAAGAAGAACACTATAAGCAACGCAACCTTTCATTTAGAACAAATGTGATAGAAGTTACCAATTTGATTGAATTCAACTTTTTGGAGTACGATAAAAGCCAAAAGAAAAAGTGGTTTACACCTTATCTTGCCACAGGTTTCACCTTGTTTTTTTTCAACCCCGAGGCTAAGTACAACGGCAAGTGGTATGCCTTGCAGCCGCTTGGCACCGAAGGGCAAAACGACCCTAATTACTCGGGTGTAAAAAAATACACGCTTTACAATTTTGCAATCCCATTTATATGGGGTTTTAAATTTTCGTTAAGCAAATGGAACTTGGGCATTGAAGGTGGCTGGCGACAAACTTTTACCGATTACTTAGATGATGTAAGCGGCAACTATCCAAGCTACGCCTCATTGCCGGGCGGCTCGGCAGGTTTTGCAGCGCAGCTATCCGACCGAAGTGGCGAAAACGGTGGCGAGCGCATAGGCAAGCCTAACTATCAGCGAGGCGAGTCGCCTAAAAAAGATGCTTATTTATTTGTAGGTGTTACGGTTAGCTACACCATTATGCGCATTCAATGCCCAAAACCCTTTAGCACAAGGTAAATTGTTATCTTCGCGTTCCTTTTGAAAAAAATAATAGATGAAAAAAGTAAGTATGGTAAAGAATTTGGAGTGTATGTTGGCTGTAATCGGCACGATTTTCACTTCGCTTACTAACGAACTTTAGAACTACCCAAGAGGCATGAGCGAACTAAAAAAAAATATTGACTTAGCAAAACTTCCGCAACACATAGCCGTAATAATGGATGGCAATGGGCGCTGGGCAAAGCAGCAGGGAAAGTTGCGTGTGTTTGGTCATAGCAATGGTGTAAAATCTGTACGCGAAATTTCGGAGGCCTGTGCCGAATTGGGTGTAAAGCACTTGACTTTGTATGCCTTTAGCACCGAAAACTGGAATCGCCCGCAAGAAGAGGTAGGCGCACTGATGCAACTGCTGTTAAAAACTGTGAGGCTGGAACTGAAAACGCTAATGAAAAATGATATTCGCCTCCGCGCAATTGGCGACTTGGCTTCGTTGCCACAAGCAACAGCAAAAGAACTAAACGATGCCATAGAAAAAACATCGGCTAACAAGCGAATGGATTTAATACTTGCTTTAAGTTATAGTGGAAGAAACGAAATTACCTCGGCTGTGCGCAACATAGCGGCCGATGTAAAAGCTGGCAAGATTAGTGTAGATGATGTGAATGAAAATTTAATTAGTCGCAATCTTTACACATCAAATATTCCCGACCCGGAATTACTGATTAGAACAAGCGGAGAAATGCGCATAAGCAACTTTTTGTTGTGGCAATTAGCCTATTCCGAATTGTATTTTACCGATTTGTTTTGGCCCGATTTTTCTAAAGAAGAATTGTACAAAGCCATCCTCGATTTTCAGCAGCGCGAACGCAGATTCGGCAAAACTGGCGAACAAATTCAACAACCAAAAGCGTAATTCCTTTGAGCAATTTGATGCAGAATTTTTTAGAGAAGTTGCGAGTTACAAGTTGTGAGTTGCGAAACAATGGGACAATGGACTGGGAAAGAAGGACGACAGGCTTGCTATTGAACCGATTCGCACTTATATTGCTTTTGCTCATAGCTCATAACTCATGTCTCAAAGCACAAACGGTTATGGACTACTCCACTTCAAAAGAATATGAAATAGCCAATATTAAAGTAGAGGGAACAAAATTTTTAGACGATAAAATTCTTACCACACTTTCGGGTTTGCGCGTGGGCGATAAACTAAAAGTGCCTGGCGAAGGAATTTCAAAAGCAATAAAAAATTTATGGAAGCAAAGACTCTTTGCTTTTGTATCGGTAGAAGTAGAAAGAATTGATGGCGATTTTATTTTTCTGATAATAAAGTTGGAGGAACGCCCGCGCATTTCGCGCTATTCTGTAAAGGGTGTAAAGTCGGGCGATTTAGAAGAGCTTAAAAAGAAAATTGATTTGCGTGCCGGTAGCATACTTACCGAAAGTGTAAAAAGCCAAGCCATTACAGCCGTAAAATCGTATTACATTGATAAAGGCTACCTGAACACCATTGTAGAAGTGCGCGAAAGAAAAGATTCGTTGATACCCAATAGTGTGAAAGTAGATTTGTGGGTAGATAAAGGACAGCGTGTAAAAATCAACTACATCAATTTTTCGGGTGTGGAGCAGGTAACAGAAAACAAGCTGCGCAACACCATGAAAGACACCAAAGAGAAAGTAAAATTCGATTTGGATGAAATTCTTAGTTTTAAGAAAAATATTAGAGATACCACATTGCGCAAGCATTGGTATCGTTTGTTAGAAATTTCGCCTACGCGTATTTACGATTATGTAGATCGCTTTGCGAATTTGAACTTCTTTAAAAGCTCAAAATTTAAGCGCAGAGAATACGAAGACGATAAGCGCAAAATAGTTGATTACTACAACACCCAGGGTTTTCGCGATGCTTCTATTGTTTACGATTCGGTTTACTCTACCGACTCGCGCAATTTGAACATTTACATTGCCGTAGATGAAGGCCGCAGGTACTATTTCCGAAACATTTTTTTGAATGGCAACACCAAATATTCCGATTCGTTGATTTATAGAATCATCAACATAAAACGCGGTGATATCTACAATCAAAAAGCCTTAGACGAAAAATTGTTTATGAGCCAAACCGGGGGCGATTTAAGTTCGCTATACATGGATGACGGCTACTTGTTTTTTAGCGTAACACCACTTGAAGTAAATATTGATGGCGACTCGATAGATGTGGAATTGCGCATAAGCGAAGGGCCACAGGCCATTATCAAAGATGTGCGCATAATAGGCAACAACAAAACCAACGAAAAAGTAATTCGCAGAGAGCTTTACACCTTGCCGGGCAATAAGTTCAGCCGCTCCGATTTGTTGCGTTCGCAAAGGCAAATTATTAACCTCGGCTATTTCGACCCACAACAGTTGGATATGGTGCCAATACCCAACCCCGAAAAAGGAACTGTAGATATAGAATATCGTGTTACCGAAAAACCATCCGATCAATTGGAGTTATCGGCAGGCTGGGGCGGCCAAGGGCAGGGCTTGGTTGGTACACTGGGCTTAACTTTTACCAACTTTTCTATCCGAAATATCATCAACAAAAAGGCATGGAATCCTTTGCCATCGGGCGATGGGCAAAGGTTAAGCATTCGTGTGCAAAGCTCGGGTTTGCAGGCGCAGTTCTACACTTTCTCTTTTACCGAGCCGTGGCTGGGTGGCAAAAAACCCAATGCTTTTACTGTAAGTTTTAACCGCACAAGGCTGAACAATTTGGGGCTTGATAACAAAGTGCTTGGAAAATACTTAGCCACCTCGGCAACCGTGGCATTGGGCACGCGATTAAAAAAACCCGATGACTTTTTTACTGTGGAAGCCGCTCTCACCTATCAGCGCTACGAGTTGAGTAATTACACCAATTCGTTCTTTATTTTTGATAATGGAAATGCCAACAACTTGCATTTTTCATTTAATATTTCGCGCAACTCTATTGATGCACCTTTGTATCCAACGCGTGGCGCCAATTTTGATTTTACTGTAAGTGCCACCTTACCATATTCGTACATGTTTGCCGGCCGCAAAAATTTGGACTATACCAATCCCGACCTGCCCAAAGCCGATCGCTACCGTTGGGTAGAGTATCACAAATGGAAGTTTAAGGTTGATTGGTATGTAAATGTGTGGAAGAATCTGGTGATAAAAACCAGTGCCAAAATGGGATTTTTGGGTATGTATAATCCAAAAATTGGTCATTCTCCTTTCGAGCGTTTCGAGTTGGGTGGCGATGGAATTTCTAATGCGCAAATTCTTGGTCGCGACATTGTGAGTTTGCGTGGTTACCCGGTACTTACGCCCAATGGTGGTTCGCCTATTTACAACAAGTTTTCTTTCGAGGTGCGTTATCCGGTATCGCTTAACCCATCGGCTACCATTTATGCTTTGTTGTTTATGGATGGTGGAAATTATTGGAGCAACATCAGCGACTATCGCCCTTACGATCTTAAAAAATCGGTTGGTGCTGGTGTGCGTGTATTTCTTCCGATGTTTGGTTTGCTTGGTTTCGACTATGGTTTAGGTTGGGATCGCGCACCAAAAGCCGGCAAAAACATTTTTGCCAAGTATGGCGAGTTCCGTGTTGTGTTGGGCTTTGAGCCAGAGTAGCGATTCGTGTGTTGTGTAGGCTTTCAGTTCTCGTTAAGCGGTTGCTTTTTGGGTCTTTTTCGGTTTCTCTTTTGTGAACAAGTTTGCTGTATATTTTTCATACAGTTCAAATAAAAACTCCATTCTGTTGGCTTCGGTTGTAAATGTTTGTGGTCTGTAAGCAAAGTCCACGGCTTTATCCAACTCGTTGTGTGCTTTTACCAATGCAGGTGGCATGGTGAGCGGGTCGTAAAGATCGGCAAGTGAACTGTTAGGGAATGTTGCTCTGACATCCAGTACCTTTAGTGCTTTTTCTTCTATGGCTTTTACTTGCTTGTCTGTTGGTTGTTCGGGAAATGGATAATTGTTGTAAACCGCAGGTGAATAACTATAATCACTTTTTAATCTTCCACAAATGTATTTTACCCAAGACATATGCATATGACTCATTAAGATACCAAACAAATAAACTGTTGCGTTTGGAATAATTATAAGCTTTTCGTGAGCAATAATGTTTGGTTCTAAAAATGAAATTGGAATGTAATTTCTGTTTCCCGATGAAACCCGAGCCATAGCCAAATAATTCGTAGAGGGTTGTCTGTCTTGTGTGAAAAGCATTGGATATTTTGCAAATTCTCTAACACTTGGTGTTGAACTTTTTAATCTTGCTTCTTTGACTTCTTCCAATCTTTTTAAAACCAATGGCATTTTTTTAAGTTCATCTGGGAGACAATTTTTTAGCCACAAAACATAACGAATAGAATTGTTCAATAACTCTTCGCCTCCAATGAATGGTAAAATCCATTTTTTTGACAAGGGTTCGTTCTTTTCAAAATATTCTTTTTCATCAAGCGTTAAAATCAATCTTGTTCCGTCTGTTGGCTGACTTCCTTTAAACATTTCGGGGAATTGATGAATTGGTTTTGACCTTGATTCAATAAAAATTTCCTTTCCGTCAAACAAATAGGCATTGATGTTTTTTGCCTTTATTGCGTGTGCTTCGCCTTTGATATCATCATAATCAAAAATGCGTTTTTCAGTTGTATCAAAATTAGCAAAGCCAACAATTACAACGTGAACACCTGCATTTCCTTTGGCTTCGTTATTCCATTTAAAAGTGCGGTGAGCAAAGTGAATTTTGATATTATATTGTACAAAAAGCTGTTCCCACAAAATAGCTGCTTGTTCGCCTTGTACGATTGAATTGGTAGAAACAAAAGCGACTTTAATTTTTGTTCCTTGAATGTATTGTGCTGCTTTCAAATACCAAGCCGTAACATAATCTAAACGACCTGCTCGTTTTGCATCGCCAAAAACTCTTTCCATTCCCTTCTTTTGGGCTTCATTTCTCCATTGATGTCCAATAAAAGGCGGATTACCAATGATGTAATCGAACTTTTTTTCATAAGCTGTTTCGGGCTTTTTTCCTCTGTGAATTTCAACTGTTTCTGTTTGCACATTAACCGTTTTATACTCTGCCACAGGTTCTTCTACCAAATAAATGTTAGCATGTTTTGCAACTACATTAATGGTGTTTACAGGGTTTAATAAACTTTGCCATTCTATTTCCAAAGCATCGCCATGAACAATTTTTGCAGCTTTTTTTAAAGGTAAACGCACAAAATATTGCCCAAACTCATTGCTGATTTGCATGTTCATTTGATGGTCAATAAGCCACATGGCAACTTGTGCAATTTGTGCCGGAAATTCTTCGTATTCAATGCCGCACATCATATCTACATCCAGCCAAATAATTTCGCGCACATCTAAAAAACCTTGCCCGCTTTTATTCAATGTTCGCAAAATTTCAATTTCTAACAAACGTAATTCTCGGTAAGTAATCACCAAGAAGTTTCCGCAACCACACGCAGGGTCAAGGAACTTGAGTGCGCTTAGTTTTTTATGAAATTCCGAGAGTTTGTTTTTGTTGTTTTTTACACCTTCAAATTCTTTCCAAAGGTCATCTAAAAAAAGCGGTTTAATGAGCTTTAAAATGTTGGATTCGCTGGTGTAGTGCGCACCTAAGTTTCTGCGTTCTTTTGGGTTCATTACGCTTTGAAACATGGAGCCAAAAATGGCGGGCGAAATTTTACTCCAGTCCATGTAGCAGCAATTCAGCAATGCTTGTCGCATTTTGCTGTCGAAACTTGCCGTAGGTAAGTTTTCTTCAAACAATTTTCCATTCACATACGGAAAGTCGGCAAGTTGTTCGTCAAGATTTTTATAGCGATTTTCTTTTGGCGTGTTTAGCACTTGAAACAATTCTTGCAGTTTGGCGGCAAGGTCGCTTCCGTCTTCGCTGGTGCGTTGTTCAATGTATTCTTGAAATTGTTGCTTGTTGAAAATGGTGGTGTCTTCGGCAAAAAGCAAAAACAAAACACGCACCAAATAAACTTCTAACGGATGCCCTGTATAACCGATTTCTTCCAATCGGTCGTGCAGCTTGCCCATTAGTTCGGTCGCTTTTATATTGGCTGGGTCTTGCTCTTTGTCTTGCTTTTTTTGATAACCCAATAAGTAGCCAAAGTGCTGAACGTTTTTTACAAGGTCGTTGAGTTGAAATTCTACTGTTGTGCCATCGCTAAGGTCGTAAAGCCTGAAGTTCTCAAAGTTTGAAACGAGGATGTATTTTGGAAGTTCGTGTTCTTTAAGACCGTGCGTATATTCAATGGCTTGTTCATAAGCTTTGTCAAGGTTTTTGCCCCGGCTTTTCATTTCTATTAAAACTGTTCCTTTCCAAAGCAGGTCAATGTAGCCGTCTTTGTCGTCCAATTTTTTTACTCTGTATTCAAAAGTTGAAACACGTTTGCTGCTAATGCCAAACACATTAAAAAACTCAACTAAGAATGGCTTTGCATCTGCATCTTCGTTTGCAGTGCCGGCCCATTCTTTCGAGAATTTTAATGCTCTGTCTTTTATTTCGTTCCAGCTTAATGTCATTCTTTTTATTGTTTTCTATTAGTCGGTTGTGTGCTTACTTCATTTTTTTCAAGCATGTGCCGAAAGTATTGTGCCTTTGCATTCGCCAAAGCCGATGCGCTTATTGCCCGATTGTGCAAAGGCGCGTAAAGTAACAGTGTCGCCATCTTCCAAATATTTGCGCACCGAACCATCCGAAAGTGTAATTGGTTTTTTGCCACCTTCGGTAATTTCTAAAAACGAGCCTAACGAATCGGGCGTTGGCCCGCTAATGGTGCCGCTGGCATACAAATCGCCCACTTTAATGTTGCAGCCATTTACTGTGTGATGCGCCAATTGTTGGCGCATACTCCAATACAAATATTTCATGTTGCTGCGCGAAACAATTGCCGAAGCCCCACTTGCTGTAGTAAGTTCCACTTCAAGTTGAATATCGAAATTGTTGTTTCCGCTTTGTTGAAGATAGGATAACACTTCGGGATCTTGAGTAGGCGTAGGTACTCTACAATCATTCAATGCTTCAATCGGCACTATCCAACACGAAGTTGTAGAGCCAAAATTTTTGCCTAAAAAAGGCCCCAGTGGCACGTATTCCCACTTTTGAATATCGCGCGCACTCCAATCGTTAAAAACAAGTAAACCGAAAATATAATCTTCGGCAGAAGCAGTTGTTACCGATTCGCCCAAAGCTGTTTCCTTGCCTACAACAAATGCCATTTCCAGTTCAATATCTAAAGCCTTGCTTGCACCAAAAGAAGGTGCGGCAGCGTCATCGGTTTTTGTTTGCCCCTTTGGCCTGCGAATAGGTGTGCCGCTAACAACAATTGAGGATGCGCGACCGTGGTAACCCACCGGAAGATGTTTCCAGTTTGGCAGCAACGGGTTATCGGGTCGAAACAGCTTGCCTACATTAGTGGCGTGTTCAATACTTGAATAAAAATCGGTATAGTTTGGTACATGAATGGGCAACAACATTTCGGCCTCGCTTTGCAAAACCAATGCTTCGTTTTTTAATGTATAATCATCGCGCAGTTCTGCATTGTCATTTGCAAGCAATTCTTGCAATCGAGCCCGCACTTTGTTGGTGGTTGGTTTACCCAAAGCAATAAAATCGTTCAATGTAGCTTTTGAAAACACATCTATATCTTTCACTATGCCGCTGAATTTTCCGGCTGCCGCCAGCACATTCAAGTCAAGGATATGTTCGCCAATGGCAACACCTGCGCGTGGGCTTTTATTGGGCAGTTTAAAAATTCCATAAGGTAGATTGTAAATAGAAAAATCTGATTCGGCAGGCACTTCTACCCAGCTTAATAGCACTTCGTTCATATTTATTTTGGTTGTGTTTTGTGCTGTAAATAAAAGCGAAAAACATCAAGCATATCTGCTGTTCTTTTCACAAATATTCTTGCTGCATTTTCATTATTGAGCAATTTGGTTTTTTCTTGTAGCAATGTTGCAAGATGAAGTTGTTGCTCCGCCAATAAAATGGAATCGAATATGGTTGCCGGTATTGTTGAGCGCGGGAGTTTCATTCTATCTTATTTATTCCAATTTCAGCACCGAGGCACTTCATAAAATTGAGCTTTCGGGACAGTTGGTAGCAGGTTTGTTTTTTGCCTTGATTACTGTTTTGCTGCGCGACATCACTTATATGTTTCGCATCAAAACAATTACCGGAAATACTTTGAGCTGGTGGGTAAGTTTGCAAGTAATTTTACTGTGGGAGTTTGGCAGTGCTATCACGCCAGGTGCTGTTGGTGGTATTGCATTGGCATTGTTTATTTTGCGCAAAGAAGGCATCAGCTATGGGCAAACAATTGCTACCATCATGCTTACAACTATTTTAGACAACTTAGCTTTTGTGTTGGTGTTTACTGGGCTTGTGGCATATTTTGGCACAAGCATGTTTGCCGTTGGTGCGCAGTGTGCCGATTTGGAAGGGCATCAGATTTTGTTGGGTTTACGCGCTATTTCGAAAGGTGCATGGATAGTTTACGGTGTGCAAATTGGCGCAACAGTTTTTCTGCTTTTGGGCTTGTTCATTAGCCCAAAGTTGGCAAAGCGGTTCTTTTATAAATTGGCATCGTGGCGCTTGCTGTCGCGCTTTCAAAACAGTTTGCAAAATTTGGGTAACGACTTGGTAGTTACTTCTGCCACATTTGCCAAACAGCCATTTTCGTTTTGGATAAAAATTATCGCCCTTACTTTAATAAGTTGGGTAAGCAGGTATGCATTAGCAAACGCTTTGATATTTGCCTTTGCAGATACAACATTAAACATGGGCGATATTTTTGCACGGCAATATGTATTGTGGTCGTTCCTTTTACTGCCATCAACACCGGGTGCAAGCGGCTTGGCCGAGTTGAGTTTTATTGCCATGAACTGCGAGTTTATTCCGGCAGGTTTGTCGGCAACTGTTGCAACTGTGTGGCGGTTATACAGCTACTATATATACATCATTCTTGGGGTTATAGTATTGCCAAAATGGTTGAAAAGGGTAACTACAAAAGGAGAGACAATCAATCCCAATAAAACGCTGTAACTATCTATTGCGTTGTTCCCAAACCCAAGCCGTGTTCATCATATCATCTAAACTGCGCGATGGATTCCAGCCTAAAAGTTGTTTTGCCTTATCGTTGTTGGCATAAATAGCAACTACATCGCCTTCTCTGCGCGGTGCTTTGGTGTAGTTCAGTTTTGTAGCCGATACTCTTTCAAAAGATTCTATTGCTTCTAAAACTGTTACGCCATTGCCGGTACCAAGGTTGAATACTTCGCAATTGCTTTTGCTTTTTTCGGCAATAGAAAATTGTAATGCTTTGGTATGTGCATTGGCAATATCCATTACATGAATGTAGTCGCGCACACAAGTGCCATCGCGCGTTGGGTAGTCGGTTCCAAACACACTAAAAGAAGAAAATTTACCTATGGCAAAACCCGTGATGCGCGGCACTACTGCCGTTACTACCACGGTTGGATTTTCGCCTATCAAGCCACTTTCGTGCGCACCCACGGGGTTAAAATAACGCAGTAGAATATACTTATTTGCCGAAACTTTAGCCTGGGCTTTGATGATTTCTTCGCCAATTTGTTTGGTGTGTGCATAAGGGCTTTCGGCTTGTTGAAAAGCGGTGGCTTCGGTAACGGGCAAGTCGGTAGCATTGCCATAAACCGAACAAGACGAAGAAAACACAAAATGCTTAACTCCATACGCTTCGGTAAGGCGCAAAAGATTGGTGAGCGAAGTAAGGTTGTTGTGGTAATAGGCTAAAGGTTTTTCAACCGACTCGGGCACACTTTTAAAAGCAGCAAAATGAATAACTCCGGTAAAATTATTTTCATCAAACACTTTTTTTACGGCATCGAAATCGCATAAATCTATTGCATAGTTGGTGATACTTTTACCTACAATTTTTGAAACCGATTGCATGGTTTGGGGTTGCGAGTTGCTGCAATTATCAATACTTACAACATCAAATCCGTTTTCTACTAAGTCAATAACTGTGTGTGAACCTATGTAGCCGCAGCCACCTGTTACTAATATTTTTGCTTGCATTTTTTTCTTTATTGGGTGCGCAAAGAAAGAATTATTCAGCTATGGGTTTTGCTTGAATTTTGTGTAGTTTTTTTGTGCCGTCATAAATGCTGAATTTCAAGAATTTACATTCTAACTGACCATTATAAACTGTGATTTTGCGCGTAGGGCGCAAGCCTATGTTTTTTATAGCATCCATGTTTGAACTGATGAGCCAACAGTCGAACCCCTTGTAGTTTTGCTTAAAAGTGTCGCCTACTGCTTTATACAACTCATTGATGTCTTCTTTATCCATGCGCTCGCCATAAGGTGGGTTCATTACCAGCACCGGGTTGCCTTTTACGGGTGGCGGCTCGGAGGTTAAAAAATCGGCACAGCGAATTTTTATCATATCGTCTGTTTTAGAACGCTTTACATTTTCTTTTGCTTTGCGAGCCACATGTGGCGAAAGCTCAATGCCATACAACGCAATATCATTGGATGAAATTTTTTCTACCGCAGCATCAAATATTTTTTGCCAAAGCACGGTATCGAAACCAAGAACCTTGTGCCAGTTCATAAAACCAAAATGTTCGCGGTGGTATCCGGCAGGAATGTTTGCCGCCAGCATTGCAGCTTCAATTAAAATTGTTGCCGAGCCACACATTGGATCTAAAAATGTGCTCTTGCCATCCCAGCCCGAAAGCTGTACCAAGCCTGCCGCCAACACTTCGTTGATAGGTGCAAGATTTGTTTTGTCGCGGTAGCCGCGTTTATGCAGCGAGTCGCCCGAACTGTCTAATGCAAGGGTGCACTTATTGCCCGAAACGTGCAGATGAATGCGCAGTGTAGGGTTGTCTAAATCTACCGATGGGCGCTCGCCAAATTTTTCGCGAAATCTATCGGCAATACCATCTTTTGTTTTTTGCGAAATAAATTGCGAATGGTTAAAAACATCTGTATTCAATACCGTGTCGATGGCTATGGTATCATTTTTATCAATCAGTTTTTCCCACTCTATGGCTTTGATTTTTTGATACAAAGATTCTTCGTTTGCTACATCAAAAGTGGCATACTGCACAAGCACCCGCAGGGCGGTACGCAGCATCAAATTGGCTTTATACATCACCCCGATGTTGCCTTCAAAACTAACTGCACGCGTGTGTTTTTCTACATTTTCGGCACCCAGTTTTGAAAGTTCAGCGGCACACAATTCTTCTAACCCAAAAATGGTTTTGGCTACCATTTTAAAATTAGTAGAAGCACCTCCGGATAATGGAAACAAATTCATGCTGCAATGTTAAGCTAAAGCTGTTAGAGCCGCGAAACAGAAATTACAATTTAGACAACCTATTGCGCAATAGCATATCTGCCAGCACCAAGGCTGCCATAGCTTCAACTATGGGAACTGCACGTGGCACCACACAAGGGTCGTGGCGACCTTTGTTTTCTAAAATAATCTCGTTACCGCTATCATCTACCGATTGTTGTGGCAGCATGATGGTAGCTACGGGTTTGAATGCAACATTAAAATAAACATCCATGCCGTTGCTTATGCCGCCTTGAATGCCGCCCGAATAGTTTGTAATGGTACTTATGTTTTTACTTTGGTTCACAAACACATCGTTGTGGTCGCTGCCCTTCATGGTTGCTGCGGCAAATCCGCTGCCATATTCAAAACCTTTTACGGCATTGATACTGAGCATTGCCTTTGCTAACTCTGCTTGAAGCTTATCGAAAACCGGTTCGCCCAAACCCGCAGGTACACCTTGCGCCACACAGCACACTATGCCACCAAGTGTGTCGCCATTTGCGCGTGCGTCTTGAATGGCTTTAATCATTTTGTTTGCGGTAGCAGCATCGGGGCAGCGCACAATATTAGCTTCGGTTTCTGCAAGGTTTAGCTCGCTGTAAAGTTTATCTGTTTTTATATTGCTAACCTGCGACACAAATGCCGAAACAGTAATGCCATAATGCTGCAATAGCAATTTGGCAATAGCCCCGGCAGCAACCCTTGCTGCAGTTTCGCGGGCACTGCTTCTACCGCCCCCGCGGTGGTCACGGTGGCCAAATTTTTGTTGCCAAGTATAGTCGGCATGAGATGGCCGAAAGGCGTGTTTTAAATGGTCGTAATCTTCGGGCTTGCTGTCTTTGTTGCTGATGGCGAGCGCAATGGGCGTGCCAAGCGAAAAGCCCTCGTACACACCACTCAATATTTGCACTGTATCGTCTTCGCTTCGCTGCGTGGTAATGGCAGATTGCCCGGGCTTGCGCCTGTCCATTTCATGCTGAATGAAATCTATGTCAATCTTTAATCCTGCAGGGCAGCCGTCAACAATAACACCAATGGCTTTGCCGTGGCTTTCGCCAAAAGTGGTGATGCTGAAAAGTTTGCCAAAGGTGTTTGCCGACATGGTGCTTAACTTTTATATTCCATACAATACATCATACTCATAGCTGATGGTTTTTTTCTCGTTTGCTTTTAATGGCACTTCCCATTTGATTTGCGACTCGGGATTGATAGAAGTGTGGTAGCTTTTCTTTTTAGTAACTGCGGCTCCATCGCTTTGCTTATTTACTTCTCCGGTTAGGTTTTTTGTAATGTTTACGGTGGTGGCTACTGCCTGAAAGTTTTCGATGGTGATAGTGCCTTTCAGTGTTGCTTTGGCATAAGTTGTTTTGCCCAATTTTTTAAAACTCTCGTTGCGCGAAAGTTCTTCTTCTACGCTTTTAGTTACAATATCAATTGCTTTTGATAAGCGAACATCGGTATTGGCTCCGGCAGGCGTGTAGCCCATGTTGTCTTGTGCAAGAAATTGTTCTTTTTCATTCAATACCATGATGGGTGCAGAGGTAAGTGGTACACCGCTGGTGTTTTTGATTTCGAGCGAATGGAACACATCGTATTTGTTCTCTTCGGTATTGGCAAAGCGGCTATAAAGAAAGTTCACATAATCAGGAATGGTGCATTCATATTTGTCTTTGTATTCTAACTCTTTTGCAAAAATGGGAAAATTGCCTTTGCTACTTTTTGCCAAGCTTACTTTCCCTATTTTATAGAAATATAAATCGCCTGTTTTTTCGCCTTCGGTATCGAAGTTTTGGCTAAACATATCATCACCGGCTGCGGCTTCCATTTGAACCGATTTATACATGTATTGCGCGTTGTTGGTATTTCGCGCCATTAGTGCCGGTGTGCCTTCGTTGGTAAGGTAGTCGTAGGTCATTGGGTCGGCTTTTAAACCAAAGGCAAGTTGTGGTGAACCAACTACCAGTTCCATTTCGGCATTGTTGATGGCTTCGCCTCCGTTTTCGATAGTTGCTTTCATTTCTAAGCGGGCATTTTTACTATCTTTTAGTTTTAAAAAGTATGATGGAATCCAGTTCATACCGCTTTGCAGGTAAAACTCTTGCAGTGCAATGGTCGAGGCTGTTTTTTCGGGTTGCAACACTATCATTCTTTTTAAGCTATCGGCAAAAAAGGTATTGCTTTCGCTTTCTTTAAATTCTACTTGATAGATGCTATTAGCTTTTAACCACGAATTGCCTTTTTCGGTTTTTACTTTTACCATATTTGTTTGCTGATTAAAATCGGCAATAGTACCCGAAAGCGATTTGTCAATTTGGTTAGAAGCAGTAAAATAGATGGTGGCTTGTTTACCAACATTAGCCGCTACATAATCTTGCACTGTTTCGCAGCGTTTATTTTTTTTAAGTGTATCTATTTTGAATGTAAGATTGCGGATGCCGTTTTCTTTGGCAGCACCCACCCAATATGCGCCATAAAGTGCTTTTTCGGGCAAGGGTAAAAGCACATTGCCATTTTTAGTGCTGGCGGTGCCTTCGTTTACTATTAGTGCAGTACCATTTTTATAGATGGTTACTTTTTTTGATGGCAAATTGTTTTGTGCCGATGCGCTCAACAATAATGTTGCTGTGGCAATAGATAAGATAACTTTCATGATTGTGTTTGTTTTGCGAATAGATGGTTTAGTTGCGGAATTCCATAATTTGCGAATAGTTGTTTGTGATTTGTTCGCAATGATGAAAATAAAAAAGGCTGCCTCAAACGAAGCAGCCTTTTTGAAAATAGCAATTTATTTTTGCTTAAAAGTGTTTGATGATTTGCTCGCCAAATGCGCTGCATTTTACTTCTGTTGCGCCATCCATTAAACGGGCAAAATCGTACGTTACGTTTTTGCTTGCAATAGCACCACTTAGTCCTTTGTGGATTAATTTTGCGGCTTCGTCCCAACCAAAATATTCAAGCATCATTGCGCCCGACAAAATTACCGAGCCTGGATTTACTTTGTCTAAATCGGCATATTTTGGTGCAGTGCCGTGCGTGGCTTCAAATATTGCATGGCCGGTTACATAGTTAATGTTTGCGCCCGGTGCAATGCCAATGCCACCAACTTGTGCTGCCAAAGCATCGCTCAAGTAATCGCCATTTAGGTTTAGTGTAGCAATAACATCAAAATCTTCGGGACGGGTAAGCACTTGCTGCAAAGTAATATCGGCAATAGAATCCTTTATCAAAATTTTGCCCGAAGCAAGTGCTGCTTTTTGTTCTTCGTTGGCAGCCGCTTCACCTTTTGCTTTCTTGGTTTTTTCCCATTGATTCCAAGTGTAAGTTTGGTCGGCAAATTCGGTTTCGGCAAGTTGATAGCCCCAATCGCGAAATGCACCTTCGGTGTATTTCATAATGTTGCCTTTGTGTACCAATGTTAAACTTTTACGCTTTTGAGAAATGGCATACTCAATTGCCGAACGAATCAAACGTTGTGAGCCAATTTTAGAAACCGCTTTAATACCAATACCCACATTTGGTTCTACATCTGCACCAGCCAATTTTGCAACACGCGCATATTCTCTGCCGCGCTTTTTATCGTTAAAACGAATTTTGTTGTATTCTTTCTCAAATCTTTTTTTCAAAAATTTCAATACATCTGCTGCTTCTAAAGTGCTGGCTGCAAACTCAATTCCTGCATAAATATCTTCAGTGTTTTCACGGAAGATAACCATGTCAACTGCTTCGGGGCGTTTTACCGGAGATGGTGTGCCTGCATAGTATTGCACCGGGCGCAAACACACATATAAATCAAGTATTTGGCGCAAAGCTACGTTCAACGAACGGATACCGCCACCTACGGGTGTAGTTAATGGTCCTTTTATTCCTACCAAATATTCTCTGAAAGCATCTAAGGTTTCGTCTGGCAACCAGTTGCCTGTTTTGTTGAAGGCTTTTTCGCCAGCCAGCACTTCTTTCCATTCAATTTTGCGCTTGCCTTTATATGCTTTTTCAACTGCTGCGTCTAACACGCGCACTGATGAACGCCAAATGTCTGGTCCGGTGCCATCGCCTTCAATAAAAGGAACGATGGGATTGTTAGGCACTTTCAATTTGCCTCTGCTAATGGTGATTTTTTCTCCCATGATTATTGATTGATTGTTGTTAAATTCTGTCTTGTTTGTAAAAAAAGTCATGCGAACCTAAAAGGATTTTTCAAATACAAAAGATTTTTGGGATTTGTTGGAAACCTCTTTTTTAAGCTAAAACCGTATCAACTATTGCAAAAGCGCAAAACAAACTCACCGAATGCTTTGTATGTATGCTGCAATTGTTTTTGGAAAAGCGAATTGATTCAACTTGTTTTTTTCTATGCGTAGCAATCCTTTGCCTTTATCCAATGTGTGCTTGTTATCTATGGCAACTTCTAAAAAAGTGATGTGTAACTTTTGATGTGTAAGTTGCTGCTTAAACACTTCGGAGCGATGTGTGATTTTGAAATCTTTTGTTTCGAGTAAGTCAACTAATTCTTGTTGCATGTTTTTTGCAATAGGGTTGTCGCTTTCTATTAGTGGAAATTCATATAGCGACTTCCAAATATCGTTGGCTGTGCGCTGATGAATAAAAGTGTGGTTTTTTTGATGAATAATTATGTAGTAAAAATGTCTTTCCCTCTTTGTCAATTTTTTGCTTCGCACGGGCAATAACATCACAAGGTTTTTGTTTAAAGCAAAGCAGTTTTGACTCAACACACAATTGTTGCAAATAGGATTTTGTGCTGTGCAAACAGTAGCACCATAATCCATTATCGCCTGGTTGTATGCAGCTGGATTTTTGTGGCTGATAAGTTGCTGAGCGATAGCCGAAAATTCTTTTTTCCCTGCGGTGGTATCAAAGGGTGTTTCAATACCAAAGTAGCGCGATAAAATACGAATCACATTGCCATCAACAACTGCCACAGGTTCGTTATACGCAAATGAAGCTATTGCGGCTGCAGTGTATGCACCTATACCTTTTAGTTGTTGAAGCGATTGAAAGTTGGTTGGGAAAACCCCGCCTAATTTTTCAACAATGTGTTTTGCTGTATGGTGCAAATTTCGAGCACGAGAGTAGTATCCGAGTCCTTGCCACAATTTCATTATATCATCTTGCGATGCTGCGGAAAGTAGATGAACAGAAGGATATTTTTTTTTAAAAGCATTAAAATAAGGCAAGCCTTGCTCCACTCGGGTTTGCTGTAAAATAATTTCGCTGAGCCAAATCAAGTATGGGTTCTTTTCGCCTTTCCACGGCATGGTGCGCTCGTTGATGTGTTCATTCCACTGCAGAATTTTTTCGGTAAAAAACTTTTTGTTTCCATTGTTCATAAGCACACATCAGGTAAAGAGCTTTTTGTTAAATACAGTGTTCACTTTTCTGCTTGAAAAAAATCAAAATGTTGGGAAACAATGTTTTGAAAAAAATAATTATTGCATATTCGGTTTACAAAACGGACGCGAACTTATTTATTAACCATTAAAAAAAGTACAGTTATGAGAAAAGCCGACATTGTAAGTAGAGTAACTGAGATGACTGGCGTTCCGAAGGTGGATGTGTTAGTTTCACTTGAAGCATTCTTCAAGGAGGTAAAGAATTCGTTAAAAGCCGGTGAGAATGTTTATGTGCGCGGGTTTGGAAGTTTTATTCTAAAAAAACGCGCCAAAAAAATTGGTAGAAACATCAAAAAAAATGTGGCTATCGAAATTCCCGAGCATTATATCCCCTCTTTTAAGCCGGCAAAAGTTTTTGCCGACCAAATAAAAAAAACAGCCAAGCCCGATAAAGCAAAAAAAGCTGCGTAACGATTAGTGAAATACGATGCGGTAATTTTTGATATGGACGGAGTGCTTATAGACTCGGAACCATGGTGGCGCAAAGCAGAAATTGAAATTTTTAAAACCGTAGGCTTATCGCTCACCGATGATGATTGCATGAAAACCACAGGCTGTCGTTTCGATGAAGTGGTGGAGTATTGGTATCATCGTTTTCCGTGGCAGGGTAAAACAACCGAGCAGGTTGCTACCGAAGTAATTGATTTAATGGAGCATCATATTGCGTATGATGCTCCATTAATTTTGGGTGTACACGAAGCGGTGCATCATGCGGCAACAAGTGGTGCTAAACTGGCAGTGGCTTCATCATCGGCATTGCGACTGATAAAAGCAATGGCAACGCGGCTACAGCGCGATGGCATTTTCGATGCACTGGTTTCGGCCGAATTTGAACCTTATGGAAAACCGCATCCGGCAGTATTTTTATCGGCTGCAAAACAATTGGGTGTAAAACCCGAAAAATGTTTGGTGATTGAAGATTCGCTTTTTGGTGTTGTAGCAGCTAAAGCCGCCAAAATGAGTTGTGTTGCCATTCCGGCAATGCACGATAGGGCAAACCCTAAATTTGCTATTGCCGATTTTATGTTGACCGATATTGGGCAATTGCACACTTTGCTTTGATGCCAACACATAAAACGCAAAAAGCCACCAATGTTGGTGGCTTTTGCTCCCCCTCTTGGGCTCGAACCAAGGACCCCAAGATTAACAGTCTTGTGCTCTAACCAGCTGAGCTAAGGAGGAATTTCCGTATTTCTTTTAAAAAATCGGACTGCAAATGTATAAGTTCAAATGAAATCTCCAATCTTCGCACCCGAAATTTTTTTGAAAGCCTTTTGAAACTTATATAATAACAAACATAAAACAATCAAACAGAATGAGTCTTTTAACCGTTGGTACAGTTGCTTTTGACGCTATTGAAACACCTTTTGGCAAAACCGATAAAATTGTGGGTGGCGCGGCTACTTACATTGCATGGAGTGCTTCCTTTTTTTCTAAAAAAGTAAATATAGTGTCGGTAATTGGCGATGATTTTGACATGAATGAGCTGGCACTTTTAAAAGATAGAGGTGTAGATGCCGAAGGTATTGAAGTAAAACAGGGTAAAAAAAGTTTTTTTTGGAGTGGTAAGTATCACTTGGATATGAATACCCGTGATACTTTGATTACCGACCTAAATGTGTTGCTGGAATTTAACCCGGTAATTCCCGAAAGCTATCAAAGCAGCGATATTTTGTTGCTTGGCAACATTGACCCCAATTTACAATTGAATGTGTTAAACCAACTTGAACAAAAACCAAAGTTGATTGTGCTCGACACGATGAACTTTTGGATGACACCTGCCTACAAAGAAAAGTTGCTGGAGGTTATAGGTCGCGTAGATGTGCTTACGGTTAACGATGCGGAAGCGCGCGAGTTATCGGGTGAATATTCGTTGGTAAAAGCAGCTAAAAAAATTCTTGCACTGGGTCCCGATTATCTTGTGATTAAAAAAGGCGAACACGGTGCGCTATTGTTTCACGAAAACAATGTGTTTTTTGCGCCAGCCTTGCCTTTAGAAGATGTGTTTGACCCTACCGGAGCGGGCGATACTTTTGCCGGAGGCTTTGCGGGATACTTAGATAAAACACGCGACATTGGCTTCGAGAATATGAAACGCGCCATCATTTATGGTTCGGCAATGGCTTCGTTTTGTGTCGAAAAATTTGGCACCGAAAGATTGAAAGAACTCAACCATCACGATATTGAAGAGCGTGTAAAAGATTTTATTGATTTGGTGCAGTTTGATATTGTGCTGGAGGAATAAAAAACCTCTTTAGATAACAAACTCCAACATCGAAGTTTTGAAAACTGTTTCGTAATAGTTTTCATACATAGGCAATATGTTTTCGAGCGAAAATGTTTGTGCATGAGCAAAAGCATTTTGCTTAAATTCTTGTAGCCGCACCTCATCGCTAAGAATAAAAATGGCATTTTTTGCCATATCGTCCACATCGCCCACGTTGCTCATAAAACCTGTTTTGCCTTGAATTTGAATTTCGGGCAGGCCGCCAGCATTTGAAGTAATTACAGGCACTTCGCAAGCCATTGCTTCTAATGCAGCCAAACCAAAGCTTTCGGTTTCGGAAGGCAATAAAAACAAATCGGAAATTGCCAGTAGGTCTTCTACGGCATCTTGCTTGCCCAAAAAGCGAACGTGTTCGCAATTGCCCAATTGTCGGCAAAGTAACTCAATGCTCATGCGCTCGGGACCATCGCCAACCAGCAATAACTTTGATGGAATTTTTTTGCAAACCTTATCAAACATCAACACCACATCCTCTACTCGTTTTACTTTTCGAAAGTTGGAAACGTGTATCAGAATTTTTTCGCCCTGTGGAGCAATGGCTGTTTTAAAATGCTCTTTGTTGGTTTTGCGAAAGCGCGAAAAATCAATAAAATTAGGAATTACTTCTATGTGCTTTTTAATATTAAAATGCTTGTAAGTATCGTTTTTTAATGACTCTGATACAGAAGTAATGCCATCGGAATGGTTAATGGAAAAAGCAACAACGGGCAAATAACTTGGGTCGCGCCCAACAAGTGTAATGTCGGTGCCGTGCAGCGTAGTAATAAATGGGATGTTTATTTTTTGCTCTTTTAAAATGTTTCGAGCCATTAAAGCCGATGAAGCATGAGGAATGGCATAGTGCACGTGTAGCAAATCGAGTTTTTCAAATTTTACAACATCTACAATTTTGCTTGCCAGTGCCGATTCGTATGGAGTGTATTGAAACAAAGGATAGTCGAGGGAACTAACCTCGTGATAAAAAATGTTTTCGTGAAAGGCATCTAAGCGCACTGGTTCTTGATAGGTAATAAAGTGAACCTGATGTCCTTTTTTGGCAAGTGCTTTGCCCAGTTCGGTTGCTACCACACCGCTACCGCCATAAGTAGGGTAACACACAATTCCTATTTTAATGAAATCCATGATGGCGAAGGTAGGAAGTAGATTTTATGAATTGGTTAAAGAGATTTAAGACGGTATTTATTTCAATCGAACAGCGTTTCCAATTTGTTTGCGCGAGAACCCTTCACTAAAATCAAGCTGTTGCTTGGCAGATGCTGGGTAAACCAATTTTTGGCGCTGTTGGTATCTGTAAACCAATTTGCTTTTTCTGTTGTAAAGGCAAATTCATTGCCGATAAAAATTAGCTGATGCAGCGCAAGCGAAAACGCAAGTATTGCAATAGCTTGATGAACTTCTTCAGATGAATCTCCCATTTCTTTCATGCCTCCGAGAATGGCAATTTTCTTTTCATGCTTTATAGTAGCAAAATTTTCTAACGCTGCTTTCATGCTGCTGGGGTTGGCATTGTAGCAATCGAGTATTATGGTGTTGTTGTTTTTTTCTATTTGCTGCGAACGATTATTGCCGGGTTCATAATTTTCTATTGCCGATTTTATTTTTTCAAATGGCACATCAAAATATTTGCCGATACAACATGCTGCCAGCACATTTTCAAAATTATAGCCGCCCACCAAGTTGGTATGTACTATTTGCTTTTCGGTTTCAAAACTCAAAAAATCGCCTTCCAATAACTTGCCCGAGCAAAAGGGACTTTTTGTTCCGTAGCTAACCTGCCTGCTTTTATCAATTCCGGCTTCTGTTGCTTTGTTCATCAACAACTCGTTATCGGTATTTACAAAAATGCTCGCTTCTCTTTTTGCCAAATAGCGATACAATTCTGTTTTGCCTTTTACCACGCCTTCAAAACCGCCAAAGCCTTCGAGGTGCGCCAAACCTACGTTTGTAATCAAACCAAAATCGGGCTCGGTGAAATGGCAATAAGAGTCAATTTCGTTTTGATGGTTTGCACCCATTTCTACAACAGCAAAATCTACATCAATCGGCATAGAAAGTAAAGTGAGCGGAATGCCAATGTGGTTGTTTAGGTTACCTTTTGTTGCCTGAGTTTTAAAAGTGCTTGAAAGCACTGCTGCTATCAGTTCTTTGGTGGTTGTTTTGCCGTTGCTGCCCGTTAATGCAATTACTTTTCCGCTAAACTTCCTTCGATGATGCAATGCTAATAGTTGCAGTGTGTTCAATACATTTTCTACGTGTATTATTCTTTCGTTAGCCGCAATCGGCTCATCAACTATTGAATATGATGCGCCATTTTTTAACGCCTCTGCTGCAAACATATTGCCGTTGAAATTATCACCTTTCAGAGCAAAAAAGAGATTACCTTTTTGAATGTTGCGCGTGTCGGTGGTTGCGCCTGTTGATTGCTGAAAAAGTGCGTAGAGCGATGATATGTTCATGGTGTAGATTACTAAAGCAATAATAGCATTTGCAACAGAATCAATAGCAAGACATTTTCAATTATCATCGTGCGCCCCTCGTGCCTCGGGTCGGGTGTTCCGCTGCTATTTTTTTGGGGCGCGGCTGTTTCTCCCCCGCTGGCGGGGGCAGGGGGTGGATGTATTTATTGCGCTCATCCTATCCAACATCCTCCGCCCCAAAAAGGATATTCACTACACCCCCTCGCGCATCTTCCGTGACTAGTACAGACCTTCAAAAAGAGCCTCTTAGAATGCTTCCGAGAGGCTTGTATAATGTTTAGCAATTGCGCGTGATAGCCCGCGGAAACACAAGACTCAATTCCCTAATAATTTGCAACTCTTGTAACCGTGAAAGTATTACTTCTAGTATCTTTAACCTTAACGAATAAAATAGGTTGTGTTAATCTTGAAAGGTCAAAATGTTGATTTGTAGTGAGCATGAGGTGTTCTAAAATTCGCCCTTCTATGTCAATAATTTCAACATTGTATGTATTATCCTCTCCTCCTTTTATTACTAAAGACTTAGTTTCCCGAATTAGTAAAGCTCTAACATCTTGAATAGAAACATTCTGAATAGATGTTGTTGGATTACCAGATATGCCTATTGCAACTGCATAAATTGGAGCAGATTTGCCATTGTTAAGACCCGAATTAAAGTAGGTGGTTAGATTTTGAGATGAATAAGTAACAGAATCTCTTGATCGTAGCTTGTACTTGGGACCTTGTCCGCCAAAATAAGCAAGGTCATTAGAAATGCCACTTTCTGAAATGCAAAGCGATAGAGAATCTACAATTTTCCTATCCCATTTAAGTGTTACTGGCCAGTTCGTTGTTCTAAGAAGTAGAGTGTAACCTTGTAATAAACCTCCTTGAATCTCAGGGCATTCATAGAATAATGCCTGTCTCTTTGTTTCAATCCTGACTGAACTGAAAACATTTGTGGTAAGTCTTGTTTCAAAAATTGAATCATAAGGCACACCATTTAAATCCACTTCTCCAAATTGAGAATTTAAATCAGAGTCAGCCGTTGGGTCGCCTATAATATAGACAGTGTCCTTATTGCCTTGAGCATCATGAATATATACAGGAAGTGTAAACATCTGTGTAAAGGCATTAGTAAATGCAAATTGCAGGAAAAGAAAGAGATTGAGTATTTTTTTCATAATGCCCTATTTTATAACAACAACTTTACGTGTTACTGACAGATGTTGCTGTTTCAAAGTTACCCAAAATGTTCCGAGAAAATTTATTTCAAAATTATACGTTTGAACGCCCTTGGCAATTGTATTTTCAGAAATAGTCCTTCCACTTAAATCGGATACTATTATTGTTGTTTCCAATTGCTCATCAGGTGTAAAATTTATTGTAAAGTCACCCACGCTTGGATTGGGATAGATAGAGGCATTTGAAAGGAATTCAACAGAGTTTGTTTCCAAAAGGAAATCTAAAGAATCTGTTTTGCCACCTCCACCTCCACCAGATGCGCAAATAGTAAAGTACTTTACTTCTTCATCCCAAGCATTACAATAGGTGTTATCTGGTCTGAAATTTTGAGCTGCTAATTTAATTCTATAAAGCCCTGAATAGAATCCTGGGGTATATATAGTTTTAAGGTCATTTATCAAAGGTGCCTGCCCACTATACCAAGAAGAAAAATACGTTCCGGGAACTACATATGTGCCTGTATAACTTGTGGTTATATATTTCTATAATTATTTTCATTAAAGGCACCTCTGCAATCCATTGGAATTGGTGGCGTACCACAAAAGTTACCTCCAATTGTAAAATTAGCTATTGCAGGTACACAGTCTGAGCAATTGTAGATAAAATCATCACCTATTGAGCTTGTTATCATAGAGGTTACTCTTCCAATTTGGCAAGGGCTCCATGCTGCTTGGTCATAACCACTATAATCCATAATATTGTTAGTTACTTCAGCCCAAGTGTCACAATTTGGACTTGAAGGATTAAAACTCCAACAGTTATTATTTTCAGGAGTATCTCCACAGTAATCATACTGCCAACTATGATATAAATTTAATAAATGCCCAAGCTCATGTAAAAGCAAACGGGATTTAAATGTTGTCCAGTCTGGATTAACAGTATTGTAAATATGCCAAGTCCCATAAATCTTCAATGCGGGACTTTGCACACAATACATACCTACCGAGAGTCCAAAGTTACATGCGATTCCTCCTCCATTGTAAGTAGGGTTCTCAAGCATATAAACATTTATTGTATTTGCACCTTCCTTACCTAATGTTGTGTTGAAAGTAAAATCTGTTGTAGCAGCATTTCTTGCTTGTGTACTTTTATCAAAAAACACACCATTAAGCACCAAGCCAATACCAACAGGAAATCTCGGTGTATTGTTGGGGTTGGGTAACCACATTGAAGGATGATTTAATAACTGTGAATTTGCCATATTAATCATCTCTTCCGCCTTTGTGTAACCTGTAACAAACGGGTTTCCATTTCCATCATCAGTCGCTCTGAAATTTCCAGTTCCTGAATCAGTCGAAACCCAATGAACATTTACCCGAATAAATTTTCTGAAATTTCCAAAGGTGTCGCAGTAATAGGACCTTCCTGCATAGCCATCTTGTTCTTCGTAAGTGGTTGAGCTATCACTCTTTGGATTCTCGTTAAAACACCTAAATTTTATCTCAGGAAGAGATTGAGAATTGGCAAAAGTTATTAGTAAGAATAGGTTTAGTAATGTGTTTAAAAACTTCATAGTTTAAATTAAAAATTGAACCTCTACCCTTAACGCATTTCAAGAAATTAAGCACGGTAATTTGAAGAGTAATACATCTCTGGTGTGAGGGTTGTAAACCCGTGCTTACGTTTAGGTGGATTTGTTTCAACAAAGTAGGCTGTCAATAATTTATTTTCCAAGGTTATTCAATACTTTTCGTTTGGAATTTCGCTATGTTTGTTTAGTTAAACTAAACTTTATGGATTTAAACGCACTTACAGGAGCACGTATCAGAGAAATAAGAGATGGCTTAGGAATTACCTCTGAAGCACTTTCGATAGATTTGGGAGTAAGTAAGAGCACTGTTAGCCAAATGGAAAATGGCAAGGTAAACATCACGATTGCAACACTTGAAAGAGTTGCTGATATTTTTAAAATGCCTGTAAATTCTTTGATTCCAACTACTCAATCTGCCATCCAAATAAATAAGGATAACGCACAGAACAACTTTTTGAACAGCACAAATATTAACCAAGTTTCTCCTAAAATATTAGATACAATGAGAACAAGTTTGGAATTATTCCAAACTGTTGTAAAAAAATTGGAAACGAAGCAGTAGAAATCTTTTTGGGATTATACTTCTTCGGAAATTCAATGTTTTTCATTGTCCTCTCCCATGCTGGTACGCGCGTTTCACGCGTTCCATAACAGTTTTCTTCCCACCAAAGTTTCTCTTAGAACTCTGCGTTCACAAGAATAACACTTATCCCTAAACAGAAAAAGTTTACTCGAACTTACAACACCTCTGAATTAGTTGAAGTCAGGAAGAATAGAAGTTAGCGACTTTCTTCTCCACCACCCCCAACATAATTCTCCAGCCTTGCATGCCAGTCTTTAACCTCGTCTTTTCAATTAAGTGCTTTACTTCGTAAACAAATTACTTCGTGTTTATGAACAGAATTTTACTGTATTCAATTGTCATGCTTTTGTGTTTGTCTACACTGTCGCAAGATTTAAAGCATTGCGGGGCTGATGAATTTGCTTATGAGTTTTATAAGTCGAATCCGCAACTGCAACAATTGATGGAGCAAAAACGCGAAGAGCTACGCCAACATACAAAACAGTATGTTGCAGCAAATTACGCAAGGCGCTCATCCGATTCTGTACTTACAATTCCTGTTGTGTTTCACGTTATTCACAACTATGGCATCGAAAACATTTCGGATGCACAAATTGCGAGCGGCATAAAAGTTATGAATATGGGTTTTAGAAACCAACTTGCCGACACAGCAAGTATCGTAGCTGATTTTAAACATCTTGCAGCCGATTGCGAAATTGAGTTCAGGCTTGCTAAGTTAGACCCTAATGGCAAATGCACCAATGGCATTAACCGTATAGCATCGCCACTCACCAATATTGGCGATCACAGCATTAAAAACTTGATTCACTGGAATCCATCGAAATACCTGAACATCTATGTAGTAAAAAAGATTGCCAACCTTGCAGGGCATTGCTTAATGCCCGACCAAGCTGCCGCAAAGCCAGAATGGGATGGAATCGTAATGAGCCATGAATATGTTGGCGACACCGGCACTGCAAATAAATTGCGCTCGGTAGTGTTGGCGCACGAGGCGGGGCACTATCTCAACCTTTTTCACATTTGGGGAGGCAACAATGTGCCCGGATATTTTTATCAGCAAGTAGGGCAAAGCGGCAACTGCGCAATTGGCGATGATGTAAACGATACACCGCCAACCATCGGTTGGAGTAGCTGCAATTTATCGGCAGCATCGTGTGGCAACACAGTAGATAATGTGCAAAATGCAATGGATTACAGCTACTGTAATTTTATGTTTACCGAGGGGCAAAAACAACGTATGCGTGCCGCTTTGCGCTCATCGGTAGCCAATCGCAGCAACCTTGTTTCGCAACAAAATTTAATGGCAACCGGTGTGTTGAATTTCGACTCGCTGTGTGTAGCAGATTTTTCGGCAAGCGCAAGAATGGTTTGCATGGGCGAGGATGTTGCTTTTACCGATAAGTCGCTGTTTGATGCAACAGGCTGGGAGTGGAATTTTGGTGATGGAATTAGCGCTACCGATCAAAACCCAAGCAACACATATTTAGCTGCCGGAGATTACGATGTAGTATTAACCTCGAAAAAGAATGGCGCAAGTGTGCATAGCGCCCCATTAAAAATTCGGGTGCAGGATGATGCAGGTAAACCATTTTTTGTTGAAAATTTTGAAAGCATAGCAGATGTAGATGCAAGTGGTTTGTTCAATATTGCCGATAACAACAACCTGATTTTTTCATTAAACAACCAAGCGGGATTCAACAGTGCAAAGTCTGCCGCTATTTTAATGAACGACACCGCGCCACACTTTAGTGGCAAAACAACATTGTATTCGCCACTTATAGATTTGGCAGCTACCGGCTCGCCAACATTAAGTTTCAATTATGCCTTTTCGCAAAAGCAGATAAACACCGATGATGTTTTAGAGCTTTTTATATCGAACGATTGCGGCAAAACATGGCAAAGCCGCAGCAAAAGAATAGGTGCCACGCTACGCACTGTTGTAAGTGCGCAAGCCCATGCCACTTACATGCCGGCAGATTCTACCGAATGGAAAAAAGTAACCACGCCCATTCCGGTAAGTTATGTAAACAGCCGTTTTATGTTTAAAATAGAATTCACCAATTTTTACGGCAACAACTTTTTTATTGACAACATAAACATCAACCCACAGTTATACAGCTCTATTACTATGGTTGAAATGCAGGATTTGACACTTGCGCCCAACCCCGCCAGTAGCAGCATTTTCATCAATGGTAATTTCGAAAAAACTAATTGCAAAATTATTGACATCAATGGCAAAGTTGTAAGCGAGATATTACAATACAATGCAGCAGAAAGCATTGATGTAAAAGAACTTTCAAATGGTGTTTACAGCATTTTGCTGACCGATGAAAACAGCTACGGTATATTACGTTTTGTAAAGCACTAATCAATTATTGAACCTTCCTTCCTTTTGCTACACGTTGACTCAATTCAACATTTTGAATCTTGCGCAAATCAACCATAAGAGAAGTGAAAGCACCATCGGGAGAAGTGAAAAACTTTTTACCATCGTAGGTAACTTTTCCAATGCCATTATTCCAATCGGAGGCAAGCAATACAAAGCGGGTAGATTGACTTGGATTTACGCCAAAACTCAGATAGTGGTTGTCGTCTTTTTCAAAACTCACCAATAACTTTGTGGTGTTTGGTATATCTGTTACCACACCTGGAGTGCCGCGTTTGATAATTATTTCCTCTACTTTTTTGCCATCGCGAATTTTTATTTTTCCGCCTTCAATGGCAGTTTCGTCTGTAGAAACTTGCCGTTGCAGAATAACATCGCGGGAGGTATAAAACTGAATTTTTCTAATCTGACTGTCGCTCCAGCCGTGTTGGGTACGCAACGAATCGGTATAAGGCACTAAATTCTTACAAGAAGTAACCGTAAGCAATATCGAAAACAGGAAAATGATGCTGCGCATAATAATGAATTGTGCGGCTTCTGATTTTAACTATCTAAGATAGTTTAAGCAATGCGATTACCATCTTTATCAAACACCTGCATTTCGCCCTCGCGTTGCGATTGTGGCGGGTCGTTTTTCACAACCAGTTTTTCAAAAAAACTATTTAGAAAAGAAAGTATAATGCTGAATGCCAAAGCCCACCAAAAGCTATTTACATTAAAGCCATCGCCCAAAATCCAATCGGCAATCAATATAATAGCAGCGTTGATTACTAACAAAAACAAACCGAGCGTAAACAAGGTAAAGGGTAAAGTAAAAAACACCAACAAGGGTTTTATAGAAACATTCAGCAATACCAAAACTGCTGCTAACAAAATTGCATTGCCCCAGCCATCAATATGCACACCCGAAGAGAGCAACAACGATGCTATGACAACTGCCAACGAATTCAAAAACAATTTGATAATAAAGTTCATAAATGCGAAGGTAGATAAACATTGGTTTTAATACCTTAAAAAATCCTTAGAGCATTCATGCAACTTAAAACCTAAGTGTTTTATCTCTCATTTTCGCTTTGTCAGGTTTAGCTGACGCTTCAAATTATACATTATAAAACTTTATATTTCTATAACACAAAGACCCGTAGTTCTATTTATTTTTGTGCACGCTTTATCTTACATGAAAACAAAATATCTACTTCCACTACTTTTTTATTTCCTCCCAATTTTAATAGCTCAAGCTCAAGAAAGCGGCAAGCTTATTGAGCATACACTGATGCGCACTTTTACGGCAGAGCAACTGGCAGCACATTTCAAGGCGATGCGTATTCCCAAAGTTTTTTTTGGAACCAAGCATGATGTAAATGTGTATGATGTGGTTTACACTTCTACTTATGCCGATGGAAGCATAGTAAAAGCAACAGGCATGGTGTTTGCACCAATAGCCGAAAACATAGATGTACCTCTACAAATTTACAACCAGGGTACACAGCTATGCAAAGAACGTGTGTTAAATTACCGTGGCGAGCAGGCTATGTGTTTGGCTTATGCCTCCGATGGTTATTTGGTACTGATGCCCGATTACATTGGCATGGGGCGGGGCGATAGAAGCCATTTATATATGCACGCCAAAACAGAAGCCGATGCCGCTGTAGATATGCTGAAAGTGGTTAGCGATTCGTTGCAATTATTTGGTGTGCAGTCGTTTGGTAAACTTTTTATTTCGGGCTATTCGCAAGGCGGCCACGCCACTCTTGCTACTCATAGGATGTTGCAAAATAACTATGCCGATAGATTTCCGGTTACGGCAAGCGCACCAATGTCTGGCCCCTACAATATTTTCTTTGCGGTGTACGATGGCAGAAACAAATTTTACACTCAACCAGGCTATATGCCATATTTGCTAAAAGGATATTACGAAAGCATCGGGCATCCCGAAAGAATTTCCGAGGCCTTTCAACAGCCTTATGCTTCCATTATTCCCAAATTACTCTCGGGCGATTTTCCTATGGATGAATTGAATAAAGAATTGCCCGATACTGCATTTCTTTCGGTGCGCAGAGAGTTTTTTGAGGAGTTTGAAAACAACCCCGAACACCCTTTTCGTAAATATTTAGAAGAAAACAATGTGCACGATTGGAAACCCGAAGCACCTGTGATGTTATGTTACTGCAAAGGCGATGAACAAGTAAATTACCAAAACTCTATCCTTACCTACGAAGCCATGAAACGCAACGGTGCCACCAATGTAGAACTATGGCGTGCCGGAAAAAAGTTTGGACACCTCAACTGCGCTTTATTTTCAATGGTTTATACCAAAATGTATTTTGATGGCTATGTAAAGAACCGCCCCGGCAGTCATGGTCCGCATTTTAAAAGAATGTTGCTCAATATTGGCAAAGCTGGCGTAAAGGCATTTTAGAAAGCGCCAAACTTGTAGTGTTACAATACATTGCAGTGAGTTAGCGAAGCAAATCATTCATTTTTTAGCCAAGATGTTCTACATTCGTATTCATTGAGTTTTTGCGCACATGACATTAGAAACTGTTTTAGAGCAATTAGAAAAGGTTGATAACGATGTAAAAGCCGAATCGCTTTTGGCGGTGATGCTGCGCAATGGGTTTGAAACACACCAGTTTCTTACGCGCTTAAAAGGAACTTTCAAGCGGCCACACTCCAGAGACATCAATAAGTTTTACTTAGATGAATCTTCGCATATTGACGAGTTTGTTTCGGTAGAGTTGAATAGAAATGGCCTTTACGATGTGCTGCCTGAAGGGCTTTTTCATCAACCTACGCTCTCGGGCGATAGTGCCAATATGATTGCCAAGTATGTAGCACAAGCTCGCGCAAACCGCAATATTGAGGCAGAAGCACGCAAACTTTTTTTGCCTATAGAGCATGAAGTTTTTCTTGCAAAGCTTTCGTTGGAAGATAAAGAACAAAATATTCTGGAAGCCATTCAACAACACAATGCCAGCAATTTGCTTTTCCGTTTTTGGGGTTTAAAATATTCTAAGCAGGTAAAAGGGTTGAATACTTTGGTGTATTTGCTGCCTATGTTAGAAAAAGTAGTGGGCAATTTTAAGCTTACAGCAGCTTGCTATGAATTGATTTTGGGCGAAAAAGTGCAGATCAAGAAGACTTTAAGCGCAGATGAAAGCATTGCTATTGAAGATTCATTTATACTCGATAGTGCATTTTTAGGGCAAAACACAGTTATTGGCAATTCAATTCCTTCGCCATTTCCGGTGGTAGAAATTGAAGTAGGTCCATTACAGAATTTTAGTTTGTCCGACTACATCAGCAAGGGCGTTTTGTTTCAAACGTTACAGTTGTTGCACGAGTATTTTATTCCGGTAGAGGCTGAGGTGCGAGAAATAATTTTTCCCTCGGAAAGGGAAAGTGGTTTTATATTGGGCGACCAAAATCAGCCCGCTTTTATGGGTTATTTTGAATTAAGTTAAATTTACACCCTCTTGTTTTAAGTTATGGATTGGAAACCTTCTATTGTAAATATTGTTTTATCGGCCGCAGGAGCAATTTTTGGGGCCTTGTTTTTTTACTTTGGTAAAGATGTGATTACTAAGTACAAGAAGCATCTTATCATTCACACCTTGTTGAATGTGTTGTTAAGTGCGCTTTTCAGTTTGGTAGGCTATATTATTATTGAAATGCCGCGTATGTCTTTTTCTATCACCCAGTTCATGTTTTTGGCTGGTGGCATGGCGCATGCTTTGGGTATTTACTTGCATCAGCCGTGGTCGAGCCGCACAAGTTTTAAGCCCGAATTTTATTTTACACTCACACAGTTTGCTGTAACAGCAGTAGTGTTTTCGCTGTTGTTAAAGTTCACAGGGCCAAAAGAATACTTATGGATTTATCCGCTTGCAGCATTGGTGTTTCCGGTACCATTTTTGGCCATGAAATTGTTTGATTTTGCAATGGCAATTCCGATGCAAATTTATAAGCGTTGGTTTTACCCTACCGAAGAAGAGATGCCCGATGCCGATGATGTTGACATGAGCCAACCAGTGGTAATTGCTTTTCAGTTTCAAAAAAGAATGCGCGATAGCAGTTATACAAACTTTAGAGCCAAAGCTCCATTGCGCCTTAATTTTGGGCAGTTGTTTTTCTTTTTTATAAACGATTATAACGAGCGTCATCCCGAAAGTATTATCGAGTATTTGGATCCGCAGCGCAATCCAAGCGGATGGGTTTTTTATGTAAAAAAACCATGGTGGAAACCGAATCGTTTTATTGACCCATATATTTTGGTTGGCGAAAACGACATAAAAGAAAATGATGTTATTATTTGCACAAGAGTGTATGAACAAACCGTAAATAATGAGCAAGCAGTTACAGCATAAATTCGTTCATTGGATTGATGGGATGAAAGTGAACAAAGCGCACTTCATTCAAGACCAATTGGCAACCGTAGATTTGGTACGCGATGCCGCAAGCAGATTTGCATCGCCAATCAATTATGGTTTGCTTTTGCCCGAGGCGGGTAAAAGTTCATCGTTAGAAAGTAGCGTAGCAATAGAGGCAAATGGTACATTGAACATCAATGTTTCTTATTGCCGGGCTACCACTGTCAATGGCACTTTGATTGATGTGAGCCCGCAGTTTCCACTCAACGAGCAATTGGTTATTTCTAAACAAATAGAGTTTGCTCAAAAACCCACAAGCTACTACGTTGTATTGGTGACCGATGCGTTTTCGTTTGCACCAGTTGGGGTTCCTAATCCTACCGAGTCGCCAGCAAGGCAGCCATTTGTTACTACATCAGTTTCGGTACAGTTTATAAACGAAGAAGAACTTTCTACACACCAATCATCTGCTGTTTTATTGCCTATTGCAAAGGTGGTAATCAAAGCCGGTAAGGCCGAAGAAGATGTTGCGTTTATACCGCCAAGCACAGCGTTGTTGGCATACCCCGATTTAGCTGATGTAACCGATGAAACAGTTAGGTTTTATGCGCAAATGGAGCAGTATGCCTTAACCATAATTCAAAAAGTGCATCAAAAAAATCAACAGAACGATTTGGCACTTTTGATGTTGGGGCTTTCGCAGCAAATGCTCGGTTTTATCAACTATCGTTTTGCTGCATTAAAGTGGGAAGCGCCATATTGCTCGCCCTTTGCACTGTATGAAATCAATTCATCTTTTGCCCGTGTTATTTATTCCTTTTTAGAATCGCGAATGGGCACCGGCAAAGAAGAAATGATAAACTACATCACCGAATGGTGCGACCTTACCCAAGGACAGTTTGAATCGTCTATTGCCGAACTGTTGCAATTGCCATATAACCACAGCGATATCAATAAATCGTTGGTAAAAATTATGGAGTTTGCTAAAACACTTTCGGTAGTGTTTAGTAAACTTGCGAAGTTAGATTACATAGGTAAGAAGAAAGAAACCAACATATTTGTAAAAGAAGAACCTGTAAGCAATGTGGGTTCAACCGATGCTAAACCTAAGGTGAAAAGAAGTTTTCTTGCCGACTAAGTACAATAAAAAATTACAATGGAGCCATTAAATAAGAACGAACGCGCACGCTCATTTTGGAAATTCTTAGCCTTGCTTTTAGGGGTTATTGCTTTATCAATAGCAGCAGTTTTTGTAAACTATAAAGTACCGTATGTTGAAAATGAAATTTTGCGCTCGCAAAACGCAAAATTTGAATCGCAATTAGGAAATGATTTTTCCTTTTATCAAAAGTTGGATACTGTTAGGCAGTTATTGGATAAGATAAACAACCCTGGCGAGAATGTGGTTTACTTAGATCAGTTTATTAGTTCCACTTTGGTTGAAATGGGCAAAAACCTTTCGGATACCACATCGCGCAAAGAGTTTTACAGCAATATCATTGCGCAGTCGTTAGAATTACAAAAAGCAAAAAAGCAATTGCGCGATTTGGGTGGCGCATCTAAAGATGTAGAAACCTACAAGAGTGATTTAGAAAAGCTATCGCGCGATTTAGATAATGCAAAGCGCGATTTAGATTTGTGCAGGCAGCTTTCTAACCGATAACCAGTTGCTGTTTTGGTTGCTACTTACTGCAATTCTATCCGCACATCTTCAATTCTGTTGTTGGCAATTTTTAGCACGGTAAATTTTATAGTTTGAAATTCAACTTGTTCCATCGCTTTTGGAATACGACCAAGGATTTCTAATACCAACCCGCCAATAGTTTCTGCCTCGCCTTTTACTTCTTCAAAAAAATCTTCGGCAAGTTCGAGGGCAGCACATAATTCATCAATGGTGTTTTTGCCCGAGGCTACAAAAATACCATCGGAAATTTTTAGGATTGTGCTTTCCGGTTCGGCTTCGTCAAATTCGTCTTTAATATCGCCAACCACCTCCTCTACTATATCTTCTAATGTAAGAATACCGTTAGTGCCGCCATATTCATCTACCACAATTGCCATGTGTTTTCGGCTTTCTTGAATTTCGCGCAGCAAATCGTCAATGCGTTTAGTTTCGGGTACAAATAGCGGTTCGCGCATTAAAGTTTGCCACCCAAACTCGTTGTTTTGATTTAAGTGTTGCAACAAATCTTTGATGTATAAAACTCCTTTAATGTTATCTAATGAATCTTCAAAAACCGGCATTCGCGAATAGCCGTATTCTTTAACCTTTTCAATCAATTCATCAAATTTCAACGATGCATCTAATGCAATAACATCAACCCGCGGGCGCATCACTTGCTTTACGGTGATGTTGCCCAATTGCACCACTCCTTTTAGCAGCTTTGCATCTTCTTTCGATTCTTTATTTTCATTTTCTACCGTCATTTCTATCGCCATGTTTATTTCTTCGATATCAATTTCGGTGTTGTGTTTTTTTAATCTGCGTTCCAGCATTTGTGTAGAGCCTATCAACATCCAATTCAAAGGGCGATACAATTTCATTAAAACCATAAACAAACCGGCAGTTAGCTTGGCAATAGTAAACTTGTTGTGGGTGGCGTAAACCTTTGGGGTTGCCTCGCCAAATAATACTAACACAACGGTTACTATCACTACATTAAAAGTAAACTCTAGTGCATAACCCGGCACTAAAAATCCTGCAATTTGCAGGTCAATAAAATTGAGCATCCGGGTGGTAACAAAATTGGAAAGAATGATAACGCCAATGTTCACCAAGTTATTGGTGATAAGAATGGTTGATAACAGATAGCGCGGTTTTTCCATCAATCGCGCAACATTGTTTTCTGTTTTTTCTTCGCTTTCCTTTAGGTTTTCAAGCTCAGGTTTTGTAAGTGAAAAATAGGCCACTTCCGAAGCCGACATTAAGCCCGAACAAAGAATCAAAAACAGAATAACGAAGTTTACAATCACAATATCTGTTGATAGCTGATTGAAATACGATTCCGATAAAATTACAAGAAAAGATAAAGGCGGGGGATAACTATCTCCGTCCAAAGTGTGAATGTTTAGTTAAACAATAGTTGTATTGAAATTAAAATGGCAAATCGTCATCTACTACTGGTGCGGTAGCAACCGTATTTTCAAAATTGCTTGATGAAGATTGCGTTGTATTTGTGCTGTTGTTGCTTGTATTGTTATTGTTGGCAAAAGTGTTTCCGCTGCCACCATCTTCTTTTTTATCGAGCATCTGGAATGTTTCGGCAATAACTTCTGTTACATAACGTTTTTGCCCATCTTTATCGTACTCGCGAGTGCGCAATTTGCCTTCTATGTAAACCTTACTTCCTTTTTTCAAATACTTTTCGGCTGTTTCGGCCAATCGGGTAAAATTGATTTTTACATTATGCCAATCGGTAATGGTTTGAATATTTCCATCTTTATCGCGATACTTTTCGCTGGTGGCCAATGAAAATTCTGCAATAGCATTGGTGTCTGAAAAGCGTTTTAGCACAGGGTCTTTACCTAAATTGCCAACAAGTATAACTTTGTTTACCATGGTCTATAAATTTTGATGTTTGAAATCAAACACTAAACTAAACTATTAAGCAAGTAAAACAAAATTGCTATTGATGTTTACTGCCAATGCAGCAAAAAATAACGTGATAGAGAGGAGATTAGTTGTATAAGTTTTTTAGTTTTTGTTCGTTCAGAACGTGGATTTTACCATCCGTAATATCAATCAGTTTTTCGTTTTTAAAATCGCTTAAAGTACGAATAAGCGACTCGGTGGCAGTGCCCACCACCTGCGCCAAATCTTCGCGCAGCAGCGCAATTTTGGGGCTGTCTTTTTCGCTCTTTTTAAATTTTTCGTGTACCATTATCAAGCCATCGGCCACGCGCTTGCGCAACGAGTTGTAGGCAAGTTGAATCAACTTTTCTTCGCGGTCGCTCAAGTTGCTGCTTAGTAGTTTTATAAATCGCTTTGCTGTTTGCATATCGCTCGAAACAAGTTGTAAAAAATCTGACTTTGGAATCAGCATCACAGTAACATCTTCCAGCACTTCTGCATTGTCGTGATATACTGTTTCTTCTAAAAGTGGGGCGTAACCAAAAAATTCATTGTCGGTGTAAATGCCTGTTATCAGCTCTTTGCCGTCTTCGTTCATTCTAAAAGTTTTTACTTTTCCTTTTACAATAAAAAACAAATGCGAAGGGCGGTTTGTGTGTGCGTAGATGATGTGTTTTTTCTTATATTCCACTACTTCGCGCTCATCGGAAGTGAGCTTAATGTTTGAACTGGCTTGCGCATTTTTTAAAAACTCATCTAAGCCTTCTTTACCCACAGCAGAACTTTTCATCGCGGCTGCTTTTTTCAGCCGTATTTCTATGGCGTTCAGCAGTTCTATATCATCAAATGGTTTTGTAAGGTAATCATCGGCACCCATTTCCATGCCTTTGCGATAATCGGTGCGCTCGGCTTTTGCGGTAAGAAAAATAAACGGTATGCCCGATGTTGCATTGTTTTTGTTGAGCAAATGCAATACACCGTAGCCGTCAAGTTCGGGCATCATAATGTCGCAAATTATAAGGTCTGGAGTTTCTTTTACGGCAATTTCAACGCCTATTTTTCCATTTTCGGCAGCAAAAACTTTGTAGGCTGCCAACTCTAAAATTTCAACAATGTTTTCGCGCACATCGCGGTTGTCTTCAATCAGCAATATCTTTTTCATAATAATGGTAGTTTTTTGTGTAGCGAAAGAACTGCAGCGGCAAAAGCGATGGATTGATTTTTGGCATTTGCTACTATGACTTTGCTCATGTTATCAATCATGGGTAATGGGATTGCCAAGCATTACAAAGAAAGTAATAACACAAAAATATTACTGCTACGCTCTTAAATGGTATGCTTTTGGTCTGGTAAAGGTGCGCAAGCCTACGTGTGAGAGCGTACTGCCAAATCCCGAATGTTTGCGACCGCTCCACGGCAATGCTGCGCTTACTCTATCGCAGCAGTTCCAGTATGCTGTGCCGCTGTTTAATTGAGATAGAATACTTTCGGCACGTGATTTATCGCTGGTGTAAACTGCTGAAGTTAAACCATATTCTGTGTCGTTCATTAAGTGAATTGCCTCTGCATCGTTGCGCACTTTTGCAATGCCAATGATGGGGCCAAAACTTTCATCGCGCATTACTTTCATTTCGTTGGTAACATTGGTTATTACTGTTGGCTCAAAAAAGTAGCCTTTGCCTTCCTTTCTTTTCCCTCCGGCAACAACTGTTGCACCTTTTGCCACGGCATCAGCTATTTGTTCTTCAAGTACGGCTATTTGCTCTTGGCGAGTGAGAGCAGCAATGTACACTCCGGCTTCGGTTGGCAAACCGCATTGCCAACTTTTTACTTCTTCTACAAAGGCATTTACATAAGCATCATACACTTTTTCGTGTACATATATTCTTTCAACCGAACAGCAACTTTGCCCATTGTTGTAAAATGCGCCATCGGCAGTACCTGCGGCCACATTTGCTACATCACTTACATCATCGGCTACATACAGCGGGTCTTTGCCGCCAAGCTCCAAACCCACCGGAACCATTTTAGGTGCTACCTTATTGTAAATGTAGTTTCCGGTGCGGTACGAGCCGGTGAAAAAATATCCGTCAAAAGGTAAATTTAGCAAGGTTTCGCCTACTTCTTTTGCGCCAATGGCAATGTGAAATGCGTCTTCATCCACATCGGCTTGTTTAAGTAGTTTTTCAATTTCTAAACCTGTGAGTGTGGCGTATTCCGAGGGTTTGTAAAGCACTGCATTGCCTGCCAGCAATGCCGGCACAAACACATTTACGCCCACTAAAAATGGATAATTCCACGCGCTGATATTGCACACAACACCCAATGGCTCATAACTTATTTTTTCGCCCAAGCCATTCTCATCAGCCATCCATTCATCGCTAAGATATTTTGCTGCATTATCGGTAAGCCATTTGATGCGATTACGCGCTCCATTCACTTCGTTGCGCGATTGTTGTAGGGGTTTGCCTACCTCACTCGTTAGCGTGGCGGCAAGATGCTCTGTGTTGTCGTTCAATAAATCGGCAAATTTTTGTAGCACTTGCACGCGCTGCGCCAAAGCAACTTTTGCCCACCGCTGCTGCCCGCTACGCAGTAGTTGCAGTTTATGTTCAAGGGTAGATGGTATATCTTCCGAAATATTCGCAACCACTTCTTCTGTTGCCGGATTGATGATTTTCATAAATTATTTTGAGGCTGCAAACGAAAACTATTTTCGGCACAAAAATGAGGTGTTCGCACTTTTTAAGGTTGCAATACTTAAATCATGCACAACAGTTTCAGAGTATAGCGTACATTTCTATTTTCGGCACTTCAAAAATTTTAACTCATGAGCGGAACAATCAAATTTGGCACAGACGGATGGCGCGCCATTATCGGCAAAGATTTTATTACAGAAAATGTGGCGCGCGTTGCCAAGGCTACTGCCGACTGGGTGTTACAGCATAATTCAAATCCGGCAATTGCCGTAGGTTTCGATTGCCGTTTTGGGGGTTCGCTTTTTGCGCAAACCGCTATCAACGTTTTTTGTGCGCACAACATCAAAGTATATTACGATACCAATTTTGTAAGCACGCCAATGATTTCGCTTGCTGCCAATAAATTGAATTGCGAGTTGGGTGTGATTTTTACAGCCAGCCACAATCCGCCATCATACAATGGATATAAATTGAAAAGCAAACATGGTGGTCCTTTAGTTCAAAAATATATTACGGAAGTAGAAAATCTTATTCCCGAAAAGTATGAAGTGAAAGAACACTCGTTGGAACATTGGGTAGAAGCGCAAATGCTGGAGTATGTAGATTTTGAAACTATGTATTTTAACCATGCTGCCGAATACTTTGATTTGGATGCTATTGGCGATGCAGAATTAGTAGTAGCTTATGATGCCATGTATGGCGCGGGTCAGGCAATTTTTCCGCGTTTGATGCCTCATGCAGATTTGCTGCACTGCGAGTACAATCCTTCGTTTTATGGGCAAGCACCCGAGCCTATTCACAAAAATCTTTTAGAGCTTTCAGAATACATTAAACAAACAAGGCACATTGATATTGCCCTTGCCACCGATGGCGATGCCGACCGCATTGGATTGTACAATCGCAAAGGAGAGTTTGTAGATGCACATCACATAATTTTATTGTTGATTCATGTGTTGCACAAATACAAAGGCTTGGGCGGTAAAGTGGTGATAGCTTTTTCTGTTTCAAACAAAGTGAAAAAGCTTTGCGCTCACTACGGTTTGCCTTTTGAAGTAACCAAAATTGGTTTCAAATACATTTGCGAAATTATGCAGCACGAAGATGTGCTGGTAGGGGGCGAAGAAAGCGGTGGCATTGCCGTGAAGGGGCACATCCCCGAGCGCGATGGCATTTGGGATGGCCTGGTGCTTGTTGAACATATTGCAAAAAACAATACTTCGCTTGAAGCGTTGATTGAAGAGGTGTATGCCATAGTTGGGAAGTTCTCGTACAACCGCCTCGATTTACATTTAGAAGAAAGCAAAAAACAAGAAATTGTAGCCAATTGCAAAGCCGGAAAATACACCAAGTTTGGCGATATAAATGTTACAGGTTTGGAAGATATTGATGGCTGGAAGTACAATCTTCAAGATGAAGAAATTTTGATGATTCGCGCCAGTGGCACCGAGCCTGTTTTGCGCGTGTATGCCGAGGCTTCTTCGGCTGAAAGAGTGGAAGAAATTTTGATTAAAGCAAAAGCGGAATTGCTGGGAGTTGCGTAAGTGTTGAAGAAATTTCTGCTTAGAACTTGGTCTGACCTTGGTCAGACTAAACACACATACGAGCAACCAATCAACCTTCAAACAAACAACTCACCGTACTCCGTGAACTTTGTACGAGAAAAATAAAACACAAAGACTTTCAAAATAATCTATTGCCTATATGATTAAAAAAAATGTTTTTCCACTTTTAAAAAATCAATAAATGACAACGCTTTCAACGGGCGACAAAGCGCCCGATTTTAGTGCAAAAGATCAGAATGGCAACACAGTTTCGCTAAGCGATTTTAAAGGCAAAAAAGTGGTGTTGTATTTTTACCCAAAAGATAATACACCCGGCTGCACCAAAGAGGCATGCAACTTTCGCGACAACTATGCTTTACTGAAAAAGAAAGGATATGTAGTTTTAGGCGTAAGTGTAGATTCGGAAAAAAGCCACCAAAAATTTATCGAAAAATTTGAGTTGCCGTTTACACTTATTAGCGATGCTGATAAACAGCTTGTAACTGCTTATGGCGTGTGGGGCAAAAAGAAATTTATGGGGCGCGAATACATGGGCACGGCTCGCGTAACTTTTGTGATTGATGAAAAAGGCATTATCGAAAAAGTGATTGATAAAGTGGAAACAACCGATTCTACTGCGCAGGTTTTGGCGTAAACTTAAATGTGATAGAAAAATCGACAGATCTGTGAAAGAATTTTTTAGCAAAGGATTTGAGTAGCTATCCCTTCTTGGCGAAGACTAGGCCTTTGTTACAATAAGAATAATCATTTTACGCTAATGTTCAGATTGGGAAATTCCTACCGATGAAAGAAGTTTGCTATATTCGGTATGCAAACAGAATTCTTCAATTATGATAGTCAAAGAACAAATATTGAAAGACGTGAAGGCGATTGAAAATCCACGGTTGCTAAACCAACTATTTGGCTATTTGCGCTTGGTGAGAAGCACACACAACATAAACCTTGGAAACAAGACCAACGTTTTGCGTTATGCAGGAGTTTTATCAAACAAGGATGCAAAGCGCATCAGCGAAAGCATAAATGACAACTTTAACTCCATCGAAGGCGAATGGTAAAACGAATTGCCTTAGATTCTAATACTGCAATTGCAGTATTAAATGGCGATACAGAAGCAATAAAGACCGTTGCGTCTTTTGATGTGATATGCCTTCCTGTTACTGTTTGTGGCGAATTGATTTTCGGAGCAAAAAATTCCAAATTATCTGTAAAGAATGAAGCGCGGTATTTTGCCTTTATAGAAAGCTGTGAAATTTTAGACATCAATATTGCCGTTTCAGAAACTTACGGAGAAATTCGCTTGGCACTAAAGAAAAAAGGTAAACCCATTCCTGAAAATGATATATGGATTGCGGCAACTTGCATAGCTAATTCCACGAGGCTGTTCACCTACGATAAGCATTTTCATTTTGTTCGCGAATTAGATTTAATATAAACTTCTTAGCCCCCTAATCCATAACTCACGTTTTAATTCTTCAATTTATTATGCCGATTGAGCGGGGTGCAAAATCAACTTATTCACAACCTTTTTTCACTCCCTTTTTCCAGAAAAAATCATTTACGTTTGTTGCGTTTTAAACCACATTATTTCTAAACCTGAAAAAGTAAAAATATCATGGCAAATAACGCTACCGCTGAAAAGCTGAAAGCACTTCAACTTACGGTTGATAAATTAGATAAAGCCTATGGCAAAGGCACCATCATGAAGTTGGGCGATTCAAAAATTGCAGCAGCCGAGGTGATTTCAACAGGCTCAATAGGCTTGGATATTGCGTTGGGGATTGGTGGCTTGCCCAAAGGCAGAATAGTGGAGATATACGGTCCAGAATCTTCGGGTAAAACAACTTTGGCATTACAGGCAATTGCAAACGCACAAAAAAATGGCGGTATTGCTGCATTTATTGATGCCGAACACGCCTTCGATAAAGCTTATGCAGAAAATCTTGGTATTGATTGCGCGAACTTATTGATTTCGCAGCCCGATGATGGCGAGCAAGCGTTGGATATTGCCGAACATTTAATTCGCTCGGGTGCAATTGATATTTGCGTGATTGACTCGGTGGCAGCATTGGTGCCGCGTGGCGAGCTGGAAGGCGAAATGGGCGAAAGCAAAATGGGCTTGCATGCGCGTTTGATGAGTCAGGCATTGCGTAAACTTACGGGCACAATTTCTAAAACCGGTTGCTGCTGTATTTTCATCAACCAATTGCGCGATAAAATAGGTGTAATGTTTGGTAGCCCCGAAACCACAACGGGCGGAAATGCTTTAAAATTCTATGCTTCTGTGCGTTTGGATATTCGCAGAATGACACAGATAAAAGATAAGGATGAAGTGTTGGGCAACCGCACAAAAGTGAAAGTGGTAAAAAACAAAATGGCCCCTCCGTTTCGCACTACCGAGTTCGATATTATGTATGGAAAAGGAGTGTCGAAAAGTGGCGAAATTGTGGACTTGGGAAGCGACCTAAATATATTGCAAAAAAGTGGCTCTTGGTACAGCTACGAAGGCACAAAACTTGGACAAGGCCGCGATTCGGTAAAGCAATTGTTGGAAGATAATCCGGAATTGCTGGCTGAAATTGAAGGAAAAATCAAAGCTGAATACCTTAAAGGGGTTGAGGTAGTAAAGGTAGAAAAAGAAGATGCCGAATAGTTTTTAGCGGCATTATTCATTACACAAAAAGTATATTTGCAATAATTATGAGTGTTGTAATCGCCCGCATTAAAAACGAAGAACATGTTCATTTACTGAAAAAATTCATTGGTATTTTGAACGGTAAAGCAGAGGTGTTATCAGATGAAGAATATCGCGACACCTTTTTTTCAAAATTGTTGGAAGAAGGAAGAAAATCAAAAACACTTACTGCCACGGCCGCCAAAAAGGCTTTGAAGCGACATGGAATTGAGCTATAAAAATTCCTTTTTTCGCGACTTAGATGAATACAAAAGTAAAGCACTAAAAGAGCACTTCGTAAGCTAATAGCAACGGTTATAGAGGCAAAAACTTTGACTTCAGTACATGGGTTAAAACAATTGAAGCGAACCTCTTTGTTTGAATACAAAATTGAATTGAAGGCGCAATCTAAAATTTATTGGGTCTTATGCGATGCCAGAAAAGAAGGCATTGTTTTCATTAGAATAAAATCGGAAGCATGGTGTAAAAAACAACTCAGCAAGTAGTGTTTTTCAAGCAACATGCATTAGCAGACCAATCTTTTGAAAAGAAATATCTAAACTAATTTTTCGCTGGCTTCGAGCGTTTTATTGAAGATTTTTTTACAGGAGCTTTTTTCTTAATCTCCTTTTTCACTTTCTCTTTTGGCAGCGCGTTTTTTTCTTCTTTAGGTTTTGGCTTTTCGGCAGGCTGCACCTTTGCCTTTTCTTTTGGTTTTTCGGTTTGCTCTTGCTTGCCCAATGTGAAATGCTTAAGCATTCGCACTTCCTGCTCGCTTAAAAAGCGCCACCTGCCGCGCGGTAAATCCTTTTTGGTAAGCCCGGCAAAAAATACACGATCGAGTTTTATTACTTCATACCCCAATGCTTCAAATATTCTGCGCACTACGCGATTTTTGCCGCTGTGAATTTCTATACCAACTTCCGATTTTGTTTTTGGATTCGGAAAAGCAATTTCATCTACTTCTACAATGCCATCTTCGAGTACTACACCGCCTTCGGCTATTTTTAAAAAGTCCGAATCTTTTAATTTTTTATCTAAAAAAACATGATACACTTTTCTGATTTCGGTAGATGGATGTACCAATTGCTGCGTTAGTGTGCCATCGTTGGTAATCAACAAAACACCTGTGGTGTTGCGATCTAACCTGCCTACGGGATACAAGCGCGGTTTTTTTGCCGACTTTATCTTGTCGTAAGCTCCACGAATCAATTCCATCACCGTTTTGCGCTCGCGCTCATCGCTGGTGGTGGTAATAAAGTCTTTTGGTTTATTTAAAAGAATATAAACTTTCGATTCGGGGTTTAGCAATTTGCCATCAAAGCGCACTTGGTCAATTGGCTGTAGGCGGTAGCCCATTTCTGTTACCACAATGCCATTCACGGTTACTTTTCCGGCTTTAATCAGTTCATCGGCTTTTCTGCGCGAAGCAACACCCGAGTGAGCCAGATATTTATTGAGGCGCATGTTGTCATCATCCACCTTCTCGGCTTCTTGTGGAATGTATAATCTTTTGCGCTCGCGGGGTTGCTTGTCGTTTATCCACCTTTCTACGGGGGTTTCATCCTCCTTTTTATTAAATGAACGCACACGGGCTTTCATGGCGCGTCCTGCGGCTTGGTGCAATTGGCTATCCGCAGGTTTCTGCTTTCGAAATTTTTCGAAAGGCACCTCTTGTTTAGCAGGCTTAAAATTTTTGTTGGGTTGTTCGCGCTTACTCATTTGAACGCGCAAAGAAAGGAATATACATGATACACAGATATGTTTTCAGCAAACTTAATCTGTACACGGTATCACATCTGCCAAAAAGTAACCACTTCCATTTGCTGTAATTGTTGTGCCATCTCCTAAAAGCACATAATCTGTTGCGCGTAAGGCAACATTGCTGCTGGTATTGATGTTGGAGGTACATGAACCTCCAGCTATACTGATTGACTTTTTTAGGGCATAGTTATAGATTGTAGGATTAAAGGTGCATATTGATTCTACGGTAGAACAAGCCGTGTTTAATTGATAAATTTTCAAATAATCAATATCAACATAAGCAGGAAAATTGTTTTGACTCGGGAGAGGATTGTCGCGAAGTCCAAAACTTAGAATAGTGTGCATGGGTAAAACTGGAGTGTAATTGTTATCAAAATATGTCTTAATGGGAATATCATCAAAATAAAAAATCATCCGATTGGGAGACCACTCCAAAGCATATTTATGTTCAATGGTCAAATTATTGCCTAAAACATCTTCGGAATAATAGTGCCTCTGTTGAATACAATTGTTATAGGTAGCCCAATGATAAATACATTCAAAATCATATAGATCATCACCAAATCTTTCCATAAAATCAATTTCGTTATAAAAATTACAAGGCCAATCTCTGTAGAGCCAAAATGCAGGGCCCCATCCTTGCCCACTTGGTTGCTTTGCCGACACCTCCCAATAACCATATTTATGCTCAAACCTAGACCAAACTGTGCCTGACCTATATTGATGATTTGTTGTTACTCCAAATTGAGTACACTGCCAGATAGGTGATGGGTTAAACTCGGCTTTAAGTCTCAGATAACCTCCGTTTGATGTAACATTACTTGCATCCATCATTTCTATGGCTCCATCCATTCTGCAACCATGGTCGTATTGTAAATGCCAATCATTTGTATTCACTGAATTGAAATCATCCTGTTTCTTTAATTGCCAACTCAAATCATTAGAAGGAAGCTGCCCGCTAGCTTGAGAAAGAACAAACAAAAACGCAATAAAAATGTACTGTTTAGCGTTCATACTTTAGTTTGTTTTTTTTAGTAGTTTCCCGTAATACCTATAACCCGAATTACTCGAAAGTTTCCAAAAGTATAAGCCAGAAGCCCATATATCCGTTAGCACCACAGACGTTTGATAACTAGATAAATTCAATTGTACTACTTCTTTTCCCATGACATCAGTTACTGAACCATAAAGACTATCGTCAGTATTGCTTTTTAGAACGAGTTTATCGGAGAAAGGATTAGGCATAATATGAACACTTAGGATATTGGTTTTATCATCAATTACAGATGATAAGATATACTGTTTGGATGCAGTATCTAAAGGCAGAGAATTCGAACAATTTCCAGCTACGGGTGTTTGATAGTAATCTAAGTATCCAATTTTTTTAAATGCATTGTTGTTCAAGTTATAAGATATAATCCTTTGGTCAGAGCCGGTATTTCCAAAGCCATAAAGCATATTATTAGAAGCCTTAGTAACTCCTTGTGGTGCTAATCCGGTTTGTTCCCAAGACAAGTCCATATATTTTAACACCGTTATAAGTTTAGTATGTATGTTGTATTTTAAAATAGTTCCATTTTGATAGGAGCTTTGGTGAATAGAAGTTATATAACCACCCCATGAAGTACCATAAAGATTATATCCGTCACAACTCGTAAAGGTGATGTGATTTATTGTCAGAGGTCCTGTATTTTCTAAGTCCTTGACAACGATAAATTTTGAAGTGCTGATATTGAAGCTAAATATCAAACCCAAGTTACTGCTGCCTCCGGTTAATGTGCCGCAAAGGGTTCCTGTAAAATCAAGAAACATGGGTGCAAATGATAATGGTTTATAGTCTAAATGATAATGAATAGTAAATGTTTCATCATCAATGCCATAACTAAAGAGAAATCCGTTATTGTGGCTTCCACCCGTATCTGATAGTCCAAACAATCTTGAGTTTGCATAAGTCAGAGGACTAAGCTGATCACCACGACCAAAACCGGCTTCAAAGTCATAAATTTTCTTTAGCTCGTTTGTTACTAAATTGTATGAGAAAATAAAACCCGATTGATAATTTCCACCGCCTAAACTTGCTCCATACATTACTTTATCAGTTAGGATAATTTTGCTGATTTTAAATGTCTTCCATGATTTAGGGAAAGATGCTAAACGTACGTAGGTTGATTTCTCAATATTATACCTAAATAGAAGAAATGTATTGCTATCAATGGAATTAGCGATACCATACAAACTTCCCTCTAAGTATTCTAAATCATACCAACCCGATGAATTTGAAGTTGTATCTCTTACTCTTGCACCTACTGTATCAAATGAAAGAACAGGCACTAATTGCCCGCTATCAATACTACTGAAACGGAAAAGTAAACCATTTCTATTTATGCCGCCATTTGCAGATATTGCCCACAAGTCTGTGCCCTGTGCGCTTAGTACTTTTAGAAGCACAAGCAATAAAAATGTGACGGTAAACTTTTTCATAAACTCCTTTTTAGTTATTATCAATCTAGAGACTTTCTTTGGCAGCATTCATTTAATTTACTCCTCAGTTCATCCACTTCTGTTTTCAATTCTTTAATTGACTCAATTAGAATGGGAATCAAGCTATTATAAGATACTGACTTTAGCCCCTTATCATCTGTTTCAACAGCTTCGGGAAGTATCGCTTCTATCTCTTGAGCTATCAGTCCATAAGTGCGCTTGGTAAATAAACAATTCAAATTTTGTGTTATGAATCTTTGAATCAAGCGAAGTTAAATATTTAAGCCTTGTAAGAGAACATTATGAGGCAACTCTCCGTATATCAGACAAAACATTCTTGTTCCCTCAGCAATAAATGGAGACACACAAAGCAGGTTCCGCACCTCTTGCCGATAACTATCAACAGCTTGCGCTTACCGAGCGCGTGTATTTTTTATTGGCAGAGTGTAACAAGGTGCGCAAAAACAATAACCAGCGATGGAAGCTGCACATACAATCGCTCTTAGCTGCTTATGCGGGCATTCCATCCAATGTGTTAAAGGCAAAAGTGCTTTTTGAGCAAGCCAACTACTGCTACATGGCAGAGGGTGAGTTTCGCAAGTCGCTCGCGCTTTGCAACGAAGCCAAAAAACTGTTTGACGAACGCGAGGTAGATTTGCAAATCACTTTTTATTCGCTTACCGGTACCAACTATCATTTAATGGGCAACTATGACGAAGCCCAACCGCAGTATCTTAATGGCATTGAATTGTTAGAATCTAAACTGGAAAAATCATCGGAGGATTTAGACAGCCTTGCCAAGCTTTACTACAATGTTGGCTTGTTACGCACCAACCTTCAAAACAAAGAAATAAGTGTTGAGTATCTCGAAAAGGCACTGCACATTTATCAAAAAACTGCCAGCAAGTCGGGTCTGGCGCGCTGCTACAACGCACTTGGACACCATCACCCAAAATCGAAAGACGATTCGGTTGTTTCCATTGATTTTTACTTAAAAGCAGCCACTTATTTTGAAGAAGATAACGACCTTATTGGCTTGGCAACTGCTTATAACAATATTGGTTTAAAGTATGGTATGATGCGCGATGTGGAAAGCGCATTAACTTACTTTGAAAAAAGCATTTCGCTGCGCAAGCAGCTTGGCAACCGCAATGGCATTGCATTTAGTTACTTCTACATAGGCAGTGCATACGAAGCAAACGAGCAGTATGACGAAGCATTGGAATATTACCACCGTGCCGAAAAAATTATGCTGGAAATAGACAGTAAACACGAGCTGCACCAGCTCTACGACCAAGTTTCTAAAACCTATTCGCACAAGCAAAATTTTGAAAAGGCATACGAGTATCACCAAAAATTCATTCGCTTAAAGCACGAGATATTCAACTTCGATTACAAAACCTCGTTGAGCATAGAAAATACCAAACTGCTGATAGAACAACAGGAAAAAGAAGCTGCCATAGAATTTCACAAACAACAAGAGCTTGCCCAATACATTCAAAAATTAGAAACCGCACATGACGAGTTGAAACAAATGGCATTTATTGCCTCGCACGATTTGCGCGAACCCATTCGCATGGTTACTATTTACACCTCGCTCATCAAAAAGCAAAAACATGCCGAACTGGAAAATGAAATTCACAACACCATTGATGAAATAATTGCCACCAGCAACCTGATGTGGAAAACGCTGCAAGGCTTGCTGCAATCTTCGGCAGAGGCTGTGAAAAATAAATGAAACAAAATTTGAAGCACTGCGTATGCGATTATTAGAAGCGAAAATGTTATTTGTGAGTATCAATGAATATAAAAACCTCTGTTATGATTAAACGTTCTACTCAAGAAGCAGCACCAACTGCACCATCTACACAAGGTGGATGGCACGATATTGAACAGTTGGTAGATAAAATCAGGATAATGAACCTGAACAAAAACCCAAGTGTAGAGCCGCATATCAAAAAAGTGGCCGAATGGGCCGAGGCAAATAATCATGCACACTACAAAGCAGAAGCGCATCACGAACAAGCAGTTTTTTTGTTTTCAAAAAATGGCGCTACCGAAGAAGCATTCGAGCTTACCCAAAAAGCACTGGAACTAATTACCGTAGAAGAGCACCCTTTGCTCGTTGCCCGCATCAACAAAACGATGGGCATGATTTTTTACTACAAAGGCATTTATTTCAAATCGCAAGAGTACTATTTGAATGCCTTGCGGTTAATGGAAACATTTGCCAAAAAGAACGACTACATCATTGAAGAATTAGCCCGCACTTATCATGGTTTGGCAATTCTGCACGATATGTCGCAGTTTGACGACTTAAAGAAAATGTATTTGGGTCGCGCTTTGGAGTATGCCTTGCAAAGCGGTACCAAATCTACCATCTCTAAATGTTACAATGCTTTTGCAGTTTACTATGCAAAAAAACGCGATTTTGAACTGGCACTCAGCTATTACAAAAAGTCGCTGGATATTGCTTTGGAGCTGGATGATAAAATTATGCTTTCGGTTTGTTACAACAACCTCGGCAGCAGCCATGTGGAACTGAAAGAATTTGAGAAAGGCTTAGAATATCTGAACAAAGCACTTGCGCTGAAAAAAGAAGGCGGCAAGCCAAATGCCATTGGCTTTACACACATACACATTGGTAAAGCATATTTCGATTGGGGTAAACTGCGCGAAGCATTGGACCACTTTTTGGAGGCCGAAAAACTCTTGATTCAAGCCGGCAGCAAACACGAATTGCACAGTTGCTACAAGTATCTTTCAGATATTTCTTCGCTTTTAAGCGATTATCAATCGGCCTACGATTACTTGAACAAGTACATGGCAATTGTAAACGAAAATCAAAACTTTGATAAGGCCGCAGCCATATTGGATGCGCAAACAAAATTCGAGTTAGAAAAGAAAGAAAAAGAAGCAGAATTGCTGCGTCAAAAAAATTCGGAAATAGAACGCTATGCCTATAAATTGGAAAGCTCGAACAGAGAGCTGAAACAGTTTGCACACATCGCTTCGCACGATTTAAAAGAACCATTGCGCATGGTGGGCAGTTATGTTTCGCTGCTCGAAAAGAAACTAAATGGAAGACTTTCGGAAGATGAAACTGTTTACATGAATTTTATTCTTGACGGCACCAAACGCATGTATTCACTCATCAACGATATACTCGAAATTTCTAAGATAAATGTAGAGTCGCACTTCCGCGAGGTAAACCTGAATATGGTGGTGTATGAAGTAATTCAAAACCTTGCGCCCGATGTGCGAGCCGCAGCAGATGTGTTGGTGCAGTCATCGCTGCCAACTATCACGGCCGATAGAACTCAAATGCTTCAGTTATTTCAAAACCTAATTTCAAATGCCATAAAATACAATAAGAGCGATAGACCTCGGGTAGATATTTCGTGCCGAAATGCCAGCGATAGATTTGAAATTTCTATCGAAGATAACGGCATCGGTATTCCGGTAGAGTATCGCGAAAAAGTGTTTGTGATTTTTCAACGCCTGCATTCGCGCAACGAGTTTTCGGGCACGGGCATCGGGCTTGCCATCTGCAAAAAAATTATTGACAACATGAACGGCAAGATTTGGGTAGAAGGCAACGAAATGGGCGGCACCAGTTTTAAAATGGTGATTCCAGCCAAGCCGGAGTAGTGAATCAAAAGCCCTGCCATCCCTCTTGTTAAAATCTCTTGAGCGCACTCTTCGCATTTTACATCTATGTAGAGTTTTTATCTTACGCCCAAAATCAATCTATATGCGTAAGTTATTTTTCCTTCTGTTCGTAGTTGCTGCGGCAAATACCCAAGCACAATTCAGTATCGAAAAAATAGGCAGGCAAGTGGGCGATCAATTAAAGTCGCGCGGTTCTTCAACCACCACTACCACTACTAAAACCACCACCAGCAAAGGAACATCCTTTACCGAAAACGAAGCCGGTCAGGCAATAAAACAAGCCTTGCTAAACGGCATCACCACAGGCGTTACCAAAGCATCGGCAACCGATGGTTTTTTTAAGAACGCTTTTATTAAAGTGCTTTTTCCGCCCGAGGCAAAAGCCATGGAAAGCACCCTTAGGCAAATTGGCGCAGGCGCATTGGTAGATAACATTGTTTTAACCATGAACCGCGCTGCCGAAAAAGCCGCACCGCAGGCAAAAGATATTTTTGTAAATTCAATTACACAGCTCACCATCACCGATGCCATAAACATTGTAAGCAACCAACAGCAGGATGCCGCCACCAAGTTTTTAGAAAGAACTACCACTAACCAGTTGGTAAGTGCGTTTAAGCCATCTATAAAAATGGCATTGGATAAAACCTTAGCCACAAAATACTGGCAACAAGCCATGACACAGTACAATCGCATTCCTTTTGTTGCCAAAGTGAATACCGACCTGCCCGATTATGTTACACGCAAAGGTGTTAGCGGTTTATTCTATTTGATAGCGCAGGAAGAAGCAAAAATTCGCAAAGACCCTGCTGCGCGCACCACCGATATTCTTCAAAAAGTATTTGGCGGTATCAAGTTGTAAAGCAATCAATTTCTGCATACAGAATTTTTTATTGATGAAAGTAAAAACCATATTGTTTTGCTGCCTTTTGTTGGGTATAAACGCCATTGCCCAAAAAGTAAATTTTGTTGACAACAACTGGCAAACCGCAAGGGCAAGAGCCGAAGCCGAAAACAAGCTGCTGTTTGTAGATGCTTATACCGACTGGTGTTATTGGTGCAAAGTGATGGATAAAAAAACCTTTGCCGATACAAGTGTTGTTACACTCATGAATGAAAATTTTGTGTCGCTGAAACTAGAAATGGAACGCGATTACGGGGTTAAGGTTGCTATGAAGTACAGAGTTTCGGGCTTTCCATCTTTTCTTGTTTTTGCACCCGATGGCTCTTTGCTTTACAAAACTTCTGGGTATATGGAAGTGGCAGCTTTTAAATTGTTTTTAAACAAAGCAATAGCAAAAGAAAGTCTTGAAACCCGCCACGGGGTTAGCAAAGAAGTGGAGTTGGGTTTTCCGCAGTTTTATAGCAATGCTTTTGGAAAAAGCAGCGAGCGCAAAAAGCCCGATGCAACCACCGTTCAGCAATATCTTGATGGGGAAAAAGATTTGCTGAGTGAAGTAAATTTTAGTGTTATTGGCAAGTTTGCACATTTGCTTTCGCAAATGCAAACGGCAGTATTTGTTAGCAATGTTTCGCAGTACCAAAAACTGTTTGGTAAAACAGAAGTAGAAGCTGTGCTCGATAGAATTGGCGGTGCCATGATTGCTGCTGCTGAAAAGAATAACAACAACAACGAGTTTGAAGCAGCAATAGATTTTTTTAAGAAACACAAAAGCGATTTTACTACCAAAAGCGAAGCCTTCATGCGTATCGAGTTCAATAAAAATATTGGCAAGTGGAGTGAATTTGCCGGGCTGGTAGATAAACTCGGTGAAGTAGAAAAAATAGATGCCGGCACGGTGAATAGCTGGGCATGGGCGGTGTACGAAAAATGCAGTGATAAAGTAGTAATTGACAAAGCAATTGCGTGGAGTGCAGATGCTATAAAGCAAAAGGCCGACTATCCGATTTTAGATACTTATGCTGCGTTGTTGTACAAAATCGGCAGAAAGCACGATGCTGAAAAAGCGGCCATCATAGCCATTGAAACGGGTAAAAAAGAAGGTGTAGAAACTAAAGAAACTGCCGAAATGATGAAGAAATATGGCAGCAAAGCACCCAATATAAAGTAACAGATGCAAAGCTGTTTTAGGCTGAGTAAAAAGTTGACTCCTTCGGTTTTGCTACGGTAATTTTACTCCTTGTTTCTTTCAAAAAAAGTTGCCTTGTAAATAATTGCTTAGAGTTTACTTAACATAAAGATAACTTTGCACCAATAGTATTGCGCAAAATTACGTTGATGGATACCAACGATATTAAAGTGTTGTTAGTGGATGATGAAACCGATGTGTTAGACTTCATGAAGTATAATCTGGAGCGCGAGGGTTTTTGGGTACACACTGCTACCAATGGTATGGATGGCATTGAGATTGCTAAAAAAGTGCAACCACACATCATCATTTTGGATTTGATGATGCCAAAGTTAGATGGCATTGAAACCTGCCGCGAGCTTCGCAACTTACCACAGTTTAAAAACACTATCATAACATTTCTTACGGCTCGCGATGAGGACTATTCGCAAATTGCCGGCTTCGAGGTAGGGGCCGATGATTACATTACCAAACCCATCAAGCCTCGGGTTTTTGTAAGCCGTATTCGCGCACTTATGCGCAGATTAGAAGGTGCCGAAAAGCAAAACAAAGTTAGTGCAGGCGATATTGTAGTAGATAGAGAAAGATACTTAGTGATAAAAAACGGTGAAGAAATTATACTTCCACGTAAAGAGTTTGAATTGCTGAATTTGCTGATTGGCAAGCCCGGCAGAGTTTTTAAACGCGAAGAAATTCTTACAAAAGTGTGGGGCAACGAAACCATTGTGGGCGACCGCACTATTGATGTACACATCCGCAAACTGCGCGAAAAATTGGGAGACGATAACTTTAAAACCATTAAAGGTATCGGCTATAAATTTGATGCTTGAGATAGAAAAATAAACAGTTTTTGAAACTCTATGCCTCTCTAAGCATGGCATGTTAAAGTGCTCGGTATGTTTATTGCTATTGCTGCAACAACTTGTGCAAACAAGAGCACCACTGGCTTTTGAAGAATAGGTGATGAAACCTTCGCTTTATTCTCTTTATCATTGTATCAATGTCTGTAAAAATTCTTTTTGTAACGCCACCATTCACGCAACTGAATACGCCATATCCGGCCACGGCATACTTAAAAGGTTTTTTAAACACCAAAAACATTTCATCGGCACAGGCCGATTTGGGCATCGAAGTAATTCTTAAACTCTTCAGCAAAAAAGGCTTGCAAGATTTGTTTGCAAGGTTGGAAGCACTTGATTTCACCTTAGATGAGAATACATTTCGCATTTACTCTATGCGCGAAGATTATATCCAAACCATAGAAGCCGTAGTATGTTTTTTGCAAAACAAGAACCCCACGTTAGCGCATTCTATTTGCGATAGAACCTTTTTGCCAGAGGCTGCCCGATTTGCAGAAACCGAAGATCTTGATTGGGCATTCGGCACCATGGGTATTCAAGATAAAGCGCGTCATTTAGCAACCTTGTATTTAGAAGATTTAGGCGACCTGATAAAAGCAACAATCGATCCGCATTTTGGGTTTAGCCGCTATGCCGAAAGGCTGGGCAGAACCGCCACGCATTTTGATGAATTGCACCGCGAATTAAACGCTCCTAATACTTATATTACCTGCATTCTTGAGCAAGTTTTAGAAGAAAAAATTATCAGGTTTTCGCCCGAGGCAGTAGGGCTTTCGGTTCCATTTCCCGGCAATTTGTTTGGTGCTTTAAAGTGTGCTCAGTTTATAAAGCAACATCATCCGCATATTAAAGTATTGCTGGGTGGTGGCTACGCCAATACCGAGTTGCGCAGCCTGCACGATGCGCGAGTTTTTAACTACATAGATTACGTTTGCTTAGATGATGGCGAAGCTGCAATTGTTTCGTTATTAGAACATCTTGATGGCAAGCGAACACAGCAACAACTTAAACGTGTTTTTTTGCGTCAAAACAATCAGGTTGTTTTTTGCAACGCAGCCACCGAGCCCGATGTGGCTATGAAAGATTCTGGCACGCCCGACTACAGCGATTTGCCTTTAGATAGCTACATATCGGTGATAGAAGTGGCAAACCCCATGCACCGTTTATGGAGCGATGGCCGGTGGAATAAACTAACGCTGGCACACGGTTGCTATTGGGGCAGATGCAGTTTTTGCGATATTTCATTAGATTATATTAAGCGATACGAACCGCTTACAGCAGCGCTTATTAGCGATCGAATTGAAAAAATTATTGAGCAAACAGGCCAAAATGGTTTTCATTTTGTAGATGAAGCTGCACCTCCAAATCTTTTGCGCGAGGTGGCATTAGAAATTATTCGTAGAAAAATTGTTGTGTCGTGGTGGACAAACATTCGTTTTGAAAAATTGTTTACACCAGACCTTTCGCGCTTGCTTAAAGCGAGTGGATGTATAGCAGTTGCTGGTGGGTTAGAAGTGGCTTCAGACAGGTTGCTGACTTTAATGAAAAAAGGTGTTACCGTGGCGCAAGTAGCGCAAGTGGCCGATGGTTTTACTCGGGCGGGCATTATGGTTCATGCTTATTTGATGTATGGCTTTCCAACACAAACTGCACAAGAAACTATTGATGCCTTAGAAATGGTGCGCCAGTTATTTGAAAACGGAGTGTTGCAGTCGGGTTTTTGGCATCGTTTTGCTATGACAGCGCATAGCCCCGTAGGTATTGCTCCGGCCAAGTTTAATGTAGAAAAAGTAGGCCCCGATTTTGGCGGCTTTGCCGATAACGATTTGTATCACGATGACCCACAAGGGGCAAACCACGATTTGTTTGCCGATGGTTTACGCAAATCGCTTTTCAATTACATGCACGGTGTGTGTTTTGATTATAAACTTCAAGAATGGTTCGATTTTAAAGTGCCTAAAACAAGCATTGCTCCACATTTTATAGAAGATGCTTTGAATGAAGGCTTGCGGATAATTAAAAAACAAAACATTACCGTTGTATGGCTTGGCAAACTACCCGAGTTTACTTTTTTTGAAACCGCATACAAGGGCAAAAAAATTGAGTTGGCGCAACTGGAGTTTTACGACAAAAAGAAAAGCTGGGAAATTCAGCTAAAAGCATTGCATGGCAAATGGCTGCAAAGTATTTTTCCGCAACTGCTTATCTCACATCAGCCCACAACTTCGCTAAAAGATGTGCAGGAAGTTTTTGAAAAACTTACAAACGAAAATTTTGAAGATTTCATGCAAACAAAAGCTTGGTTTACACTTCGCGAAAATGGTTTGCTGTTATTGTAACTGCTTAGAATGTTGCATCATTTTCTTGCCTAAATCAATTTGCAATCTACCACCGTATCAATACGCTGCCCCACATAAACCCACTGCCAAAGGCTGCCAAAGCAACTAAATCGCCTTCTTTTACTCTGCCTTCTTCCCAAGCTTCGGTAAGTGCAATTGGAATAGAAGCAGCAGTAGTGTTTCCGTATTTATGGATATTACTTACCACTTTCTCATCGGGTAAGTTCATGTCCTTTTTAATGTATTCGGTAATGCGGGCATTTGCTTGATGCGGCACCAATAAATCAAGATCTTCTTCTTTTAAATTATTGAAAGCGAGAGCTTCGCGAATTACCTCCGGAAAGTATTTTACTGCATGTTGAAAAACCAACTTGCCATTCATATATGGCAGCCAGTCGCCATTCTCGTATCGCTCCATGCTCATGCCTCGGTCTTTAAATCGTGTGCTGGGCATTTGGGTCATTAGCTCTTCGGCATAATTGCCATCGCTGTGCAGGTGAGTTGATAATATTCCTTTGCCTTTTTCTTGATGCGCCTCTACCACACAAGCACCGGCTCCATCGCCAAAAATTACAGCCATAGAGCGCCCTCTGTCGCTCAATTCAATTGTGCCCGATTGCACTTCCGAGCCGGCAACCAACACCGTTTTGAACATTCCTGTTTTGATATATTGGTCTGCAACAGAAAGTGCATAAGGAAACCCTCCGCACTGTGCGCGCACATCAAAACAAGGTATGCGACTTAAACCCAATTCGCGTTGCAGCAACACACCCGAGCCGGGAAAATAATAATCGGGTGTAAGCGTAGCAAACACAATAGCATCTACCTCTTCAGGTTTTTTGCCGGCACGCTCCAACGCTATGCGTGCAGCGCGTGCAGCCATGTTTGAAACAGTATCTTTTCCTTCGGTAAAAAACCTCCGCTCTTTAATGCCGGTGCGTTCAACAATCCATTCATCGGTAGTGTCCATCAGTTTTGCCAATTCAGCATTGGTAACAACTGTTTCGGGCACATAAAAACCCAAGCCTGTAATTTTGCTATACCACATACTACTGTTGGTTTTGTGACAAATAATTTTGCGGATTTTTTGCAAACTCTTCTTTGCAACCGGTGTGGCAAAAGCCGTATATCTTTCCATCCAATAGCATGGTATCTGCTATCATTTCATCTGTGTCTAAATCCATGCCGCAAACATAGTCTTTGGTGGTAGAAAGTTGTGCTACGGTAAATTTGAAAGCTGCCTCTTCTTTTGGTGTTTCGGTTTTTGGGGTTGATGTATTGCAGGAAGCAAGTATTAAGAATGCTCCGGCTGTTGTTAATATTCTATTCATTGTTCTCATTTTGAAATGCTAAGGTAATAACTTCGCGAAATGAAGTTTAGAACAGAAGCAGAAGTTGCGCAATCTCCATTTAAAATATGTTACAGCGACAAAGTTTTTTGTATTGGTTCGTGTTTTGCCGAGCGCATGGAGCAAAAGCTGCACGTGCAGAAGTTTAGCACATTGCTGAATCCATTCGGTATTCTGTTTCAGCCTTTCGCAATCGCAAATTGCATTGAAAGCGTAATAGAAAAAACATATTTTAGAGAAAGCGATTTGGTGTTACAAGATGGCATTTATCACTCTCTGCAACATCATGGCGATTTTAGCGATACAGAGGCGCAACAAGCCATTGAAAAAATAAACCAAAAAATTGATGAAGCACATTTGTTTTTGAAAGAAGCCGATGTTTTGCTTATTACCTTTGGTACAGCAATTGTTTTTGAGCACAAAGCCAGCGGTGTGGTTGTAGGTAACTGCCATCGGATTCCGCAGAGTGAATTTTTAAAGCGCATATTAACAGTAGAAGAAGTTGTAGCGCGAATGGAAACAACCCTGCAACACACGCTTCGTTTTAATAAAAAACTGAAGTTTATTTTTTCTGTAAGTCCGGTTCGCTATCTAAGTTTTGGTATGCACGAAAATCAATTGGCAAAAGCAACTTTGCTATTGGCAATTGATGCGCTGCAGAAAAAATTTGATGAAGCATATTACTTTCCTGCTTATGAAATTGTAATGGATGATTTACGCGATTATCGGTTTATGAATGAAGATTTGATTCACCCAAACGAACAAGCAACGGAGTATGTTTGGGATAAATTTTGCGGTGCCTTTTTTTCAACCCAAACAATGCAGTTATTGAAAAGTGTAGAAGAAGTGGTGGCTGCATCCAATCATCGCCCTCGCTTTCAAAACACTATTGCACATCAAAAATTTCTCGATGCCTGTTATTCTAAAACACTTCAACTTCAGGCAGTTTTACCACACGCAAATTGGTCGAGAGAACTTGAAATTTTTGCAGGCAAAAACAATTCTTGAAATTTTAGACGAATTACTATAATCTTGCTACAACAGACATTGTAAAAAATCAACCACCATAAAATAATGAGCACGCCAGAAAATTCAACACACAAGCCTATTAAAATTTTAATAGTTGATGATGAGCCTGATGTACAGCCGCTTATCACCCAACGATTAAGAGGCTTGGTGAAAGATGGAATTTGCGAATTACAATTTGCCGAGAATGGCGTAGAAGCGCTTGCCAAACTAAAGCAAGATAAGGATATTGAATTGGTAATGACCGACATCAATATGCCCGAAATGGACGGTTTAACGCTGTTGGCCAAAATAAACGAAGCCAATAGAATTGTAAAAAGCGTAGTGATAACTGCTTACAGCGATATGCAACGCATACGCACGGCAATGAACAATGGCGCATTCGATTTTCTTACCAAGCCATTGGATGCTACCGACCTTAAAGCAACACTCGATAAATCATTTAAAGAAATTAGGTTTGAACACGCAGCGCGCGAACACCGCGAACAATACGAAGCAGAGAGAAGAAAGCGCGAAGAAGCAGAACAAGTAGCAGGATTGAAGCAGGAGTTTTTGGCAAACATGAGTCACGAAATCCGAACACCTATGAATGCTATTTTGGGGATGACCAGGCTTTGCTTACAAACAAATGGACTTGCCGATCAGCACCTGCGCTATCTTTCGGGCATCAATAAATCTGCCGAAAATTTATTGGTAATCATCAACGACATTCTTGATTTTTCAAAAATCGAAGCCGGAAAAATGGAGTTCGAAAGCGTTCCGTTTTCTATTCGCGAGTCAATACAAAATGCTGAAGACACATTGCGTTTTAAAGCCGAAGAAAAAGGCATTTTAATCAAGTCGGAAGTTGCAGGCGATGTGCCCGATACTTTGCTGGGAGACTCGGTTCGCCTAAACCAAGTGTTGCTGAACCTTGCAGGCAACGCAGTAAAATTTACCGAAAAAGGAAGTGTAACCATCAAAGTAAGCAAGCTAGAAAGTCAAGAAAACTTTGCCAATATTCTTTTTGAAGTAATTGATACAGGAATAGGAATAGCCGAAGAACAAATTGCCAAACTTTTTACAAGTTTTACACAAGCAAGCTCCGACACTACCCGCAAGTATGGCGGCACAGGCTTGGGCTTAACCATTTCTAAGCGATTGGTAGAAATGCAAGAAGGCAACATTGGCGTAAAGAGTGTTTTAGGCGAAGGCACTACTTTTTATTTCAGCATCAACTTCCCGCTGGGCGATGCCGCTGCCGGATTGATGGAAAAAAATGTTGCCGAAGAAATTAAGTTATCTAACCTGCGAATCTTGTTGGTAGAAGATAACCCATTCAACCAAATGGTAGCAGTAGATACGCTGGAAAGCGCTATTGAAAATGTTACTGTAGACGTTGCCGAAAACGGACAAGAAGCAGTAGATAAAATTAAAGCATACGAAAATCAAGCATGGGATAGCAACAAAGCTTTTCCTTACGATATAGTGTTGATGGATATGATGATGCCTGTAATGGATGGATTGGAAGCAACCCGCGCAATTCGCAAGCTGAATGATAAAGTAAAAGACATACCTATTATTGCATTAACCGCAAATGCCATAAAAGAAGAAACCCAAAAATGCTACGATGCAGGTATGTATGATTTTGTAACCAAACCTTTCGACACGAACGTTTTGTTGAAAAAAATTGCAGCATTCGTGAAATGATATTTGCAACCTTGTTTTTTCTTTTAGTTTAGCACAATAATTAACACTATAAATGGCGCTTACAGATTTAGCCTTCTTAACCAATTTTACAAAAGGCGATAATGCCAAAATGAAGAAATACATCAACATGTTTTTGGATATCGCACCAAAGTCTGTTGCTGAAATGGAGCAGTACAACGCTGATAAAGATTTCGATCGCTTGAAAGTAGTTGCCCACTCTTTGAAACCCCAAGTAAGTTATATGGGCATTAAGCATCTCGAAACTACTATTAAAGAGATTGAGCTTTTTGCCGGTAGCAAAACCAATACCGAATCGCTACCCGAAAAAATAGATTATTTTAAAACAGAATGCGCTAAGGCCTGCGAGGAGTTAAGCACAGCGGCAGCAAAATTGTAAATTCACAACGTTTCAATAAACAAAACAAAACAAATGGCAAATCCGTTAAAAGTATATGTGGTGGAAGACGACACCATGCAAGGCGAAATGGTAAAAGATCACCTTTCGGGCAAAGGCTATTCAGTAAAACTTTACAACACCGGTGAAGCATTTTTGAAAGAGCTTGAAACCGAAAATCCAGATATTCTTGTTTTAGACTACAACCTAAATTCTGTTGACAAAACAGCTATGGAAGGTATTGATATTCTAAAACGCGCTAAAGACAAAAATGCTGACTTAGAAGTGATAATGTATAGCGGTCAAGATAGCATTGACGTAGCTGTAGATACTATGCGCTATGGTGCTTTTGATTATGTGGTAAAAGGCGAAGTAGCATTCACTCGTTTAGATTTTATTATTGGCAAAATTCGCAAGCAATGGGAACTGCAAGGCAATGAACAACGCTACCGCAAGCTAAGCACTTGGTTAATAGCTTTGATTGGTGCATTGGTGGGCGCTATCATTGTGGGTCTTATCACCGGAGCAATTGTGATTTAATAAGCAATAACTTTTTTTCATATAAAGCCCGCCAACCTTGGCGGGCTTTTTGTTTTAGCAAATTGCAGTTTGTCGGTAAATTATTGAGCTATTGTCTATTCAACATAAAGCCCCTTATTTGCGCTGCATAAAAACTCAACATTGAACGAAAAAGAACAATACATAAAAGCCTTTAGATTGATGGCGACCGCCAAGGCAATGGCCGAATTGTATGAGCAGCGAAAAGATATTTGTGCAAAATATGTTCATGCAACTTCGCGTGGCCACGAGGCAATTCAACTTGCCGCTGCTTTTCAGCTAAAAGCGCAAGACTTTGTTTTTCCATATTATCGCGATGACTCCATATTGTTAGGCATTGGCTTTACACCCTTCGACTTGATGTTGCAGATTTTTGCCAAGTGCACAGATTATTTCAGCGGAGGTAGAACATATTATGCGCATCCATCTTCTAACCGAGCCGACTTGCCGAAAATTCCACACCAAAGCTCAGCTACTGGTATGCAGGCAATTCCTGCCACCGGTGTTGCTCAAGGTTTGCAGTATAAGGAACAGCAAGGTTTGGTAAGTTTTGAGCGTGGCGAAGAGCCAATAGTAATTTGCAGCTTGGGCGATGCCAGTGTTACCGAGGGCGAAATAAGCGAAGCGTTGCAAATGGCAGTGCTACATAGCTATCCGATAGTATTTTTAGTACAAGATAATGAGTGGGATATTTCGGCACACAGTAGCGAAGTACGGGCCATGAATGCCGCTGAATATGCCAAAGGCTTTAAAGGGCTGCGGGCTATTAGCATTGATGGTGCCGACTTTCAACTTGCGCTCGAAACCATGCGCGAAACAGTTGAAGCAGTTCGCAAAGATCGAAAACCATTTTTAGTTCATGCCAGAGTACCTTTGCTGAATCACCACACATCGGGTGTGCGCAAAGAGTGGTACCGCCCAATAGAAAACTTAGAAAGTGATGCCGACCGCGACCCTTACCCCCGCCTGGTAAAATATTTAGTGAATGAAAATATTGCTACCCAAGAGCAAATAGTTTCTATTGAAGAAGAAGTGAAATTATTGGTGCAGCAGGATTTTGAACATGCATTGCAAGAACCCGACCCTACTGCCGATGATTTAACCACACATATTTTTGCGCCTACAACCATTACCGAAGAAAAAGGAAACCGCACACCTGCAAATGCCAAAACTGTTGTGATGGTAGATGCGGCACTTCATGCAGTAGATGAAATTTTGCGCAGCAACCCCGAGGCTTTACTTTATGGGCAAGATGTTGGTGGAGAATTAGGCGGGGTATTTCGCGAAGCAGCTTTACTGGCTAAAAAGTATGGCGACAAGCGCGTGTTCAACACACCTATTATGGAAGCCTACATTATTGGCAGCACCGTAGGCATGAGTGCCGCAGGCTGCAAGCCAATTGTAGAAGTACAATTTGCCGATTATATTTTTCCGGGCATCAATCAATTATTTACCGAAGTTTCTCGCTCGTGTTACCTCAGCAACGGCAAGTATCCGGTGCAGAGTTTGATGCGCATTCCTATTGGTGCATACGGCAGCGGGGGGCCGTATCATTCATCAAGTATAGAAAGTTTTGTGTTGCAAATTAAAGGTGTAAAAGTTGTGTACCCAAGTAATGCAGCTGACATGAAAGGCCTATTAAAAGCTGCGTTTTACGACCCTAACCCTGTAATACTTTTTGAACACAAAGGTTTGTATTGGAGCAAAGTAAAAGGTACAGAAGCGGCAAAATCAATAGAGCCGGATGAAGACTATATTATTCCATTGGGCAAAGCAAGAATTGCATTGCAAGCTGATGTAGAAAAAACCGCCAATGGAGAATCGCTTGCGGTAATTACTTATGGTATGGGTGTGCATTGGGCGATGAATGCTGCAAAGAATTTTTCGGGTCAAGTTGAGGTACTTGATTTGCGCACGCTTAATCCATTAGATGAAGCCGCAATTTATGAATCGGTAGCGCGCCACGGCAAAGTAATAGTGCTTACCGAAGAAACTGTAACATATTCTTTTGCAGAAGCTTTAGCTGGGCGAATATCAAGCAATTGTTTCGAGCAATTAGATACACCAGTTAAAATTATTGGTGCAGTAAATACACCTGCAATTCCGTTAAATGAAAATCTTGAGAAAGCCATGTTGCCCAATGCAGAAAAAGTGGCAGCGGTGATGCGTGAATTGTTAGAATATTAACCAATATTGTTGGCAATTGAAGCCGTTGTATAGCCCGCAAACAGTTAATATTGCACATGATTATAGGCGTTCCGAAAGAGATAAAAAACAATGAAAGCAGAGTAGCGCTCACACCAGGTGGGGCAAATGAATTACGCAAACAAGGCCATCAGGTTTATGTAGAAACTAATGCCGGAATGGCAAGTGGTTTTACCGATGAAGATTACACACTTGCGGGTGCAAGTATTCTTTTTTCAGCAAAAGAAGTTTGGGCAATAGCCGAAATGATAATGAAGGTGAAAGAGCCTATTGAGCAAGAGTATCCGTTGGTAAAGAAAGGACAATTGATTTTTACCTATTTCCACTTTGCATCGAGTGAAGTACTCACAAAAGCAATGATAAAAAGCGAGTCTGTTTGTTTGGCCTACGAAACAGTAGAGCGCAAAGACGGTAGTTTGCCTTTGCTTATACCAATGTCGGAAGTGGCAGGTAGAATGGCTATACAGCAAGGTGCCAGATATTTAGAAAAGCCGGTAAAAGGACGTGGTGTGCTACTGGGTGGTGTGCCGGGAGTGCCGCCCGGGCGGGTGTTGATTATTGGTGCAGGTATTGTAGGTATTCAAGCCGCAAAAATGGCATCGGGCTTGGGTGCACACGTTACCATATTAGATATTGATTTGCAAAGATTGCGCCATGTAAACGATGTGTTGCCGCCACATGTTGTTACCATGTATTCCAGCGAGTATAATATTCGCAGATTGATAAAAGACCACGATTTGATTATAGGTGCAGTATTAATACCCGGAGCAAAAGCCCCAAATCTTATTACCCGCGATATGCTAAAAGAAATGCAGCCCGGTACGGTAATTGTGGATGTAGCTGTAGATCAAGGAGGTTGTGTAGAAACCTGCAAGCCAACCACCCACGAAAACCCAACTTACATTATTGATGATGTAGTGCATTACTGTGTAGCCAATATGCCTGGCGCAGTGCCTTACACATCTACCGTTGCGCTTACCAACAGCACCTTGCCTTACGCTTTAAAACTTGCCGGTAAAGGCTGGCAACAGGCTTGCAAAGAGGTAAGTGAGTTAGCAAAAGGCTTAAACATTGTGGAAGGAAAAGTAGTGTATAAGGGTGTTTCTGATGCTTTTGGATTAGATTTTACTTCTTTAGAAAATGTTCTTTAGAATACCCTTCAAAACAAATAAATTGTAAAGCCCAATTGCCGAATTCACTTTTTTACAGCAACAACATAGTTTGCAAAGCCTAGTGCATCCCAAAAAATACTGGGTACAATTTTTCGATAGCGAAACAATGTAAACGGAATTTTAAAAGGCAACATCAATATGTTGAGTTTGTGTCTTCGAGTTCCACCGGCAACTATTCTCATGTTACAGTGCATCAATAGGTTCATAATGTTACGAGTGCTGTGGATGTGAATATGCGTATCATCATCAAAAAAATTTAATGTGCCTTGCATACGAGGCAACTGTGTACTTTTAAACCCCGGAAACTCAATATATATCATTCCTCCTTTTTTCAGTTTTGTCAGTAGTCCCTTTATCACTTCCTCGCCATGATTTAGATGTTCAATAACATGGTTTAGCAATATCACATCAAACAAAGAGTCGGGGATGACATCAAACTTTAGATCATCTAAATTCATTTCATAAAAAGCAGTCATACACTTAAAATCGTTTTCATCATTATTATAATTCTTATCCAAATCCACGCCATAATATGCGCAGTTTGGAAACACCTTTTGGGTATGCGATGCCGAATGATTGCCGGCTCCAATGTCTAAGAGATTAAAATTGCTATTGCCTACATGCTTTTCCGTAAAAGCAAATTTTTGTGGAAGCATGAATGAGCGAACTAAACTTTTCATTAGGTAAAATTGTTGTTGCAAATAAAGGTGTTTATAGATTCTAAAAATCCTATTTTGCTTGATTTATCAATCCCTATCTTGATTATATTACTAAACTTATAGCTTCAAAACAAAAACTGCAAAATGCTTACCGTTGATTTACATTGCCATCCAAATCTAAAGTCATTTAACTCGGGAAAAGAAAAACCTGCCAAGAACCTTTGGGAAAATATTGCGCATAAAATTGATAGTAAATTTGCGCAAACAGTAGGCAAGCAAACCAAGCAGATTTATAAAGAGTCGCAGTCTAACTTTTACAGACAGGTAGAAGGAAATGTTCGAGTATTCAATATTTCATTGTACCCCATCGAGCGTGGTTTTTTGCACCTAAATGGCGTGTCTAAAAGCATTATTGGTAAAAATAGAATTAACACCCTACACGAAGTTGTTACCGGTTATGATGGAGAGCGCATAAAGTATATGATGACTCACGATGACTACTTTGCCGACTTGATAAAAGAATATCATTTTGTAGAAAAAGCTATTGGTAAAAGCCCCGATGGAAAGTATGAATTTGTATTGGTAAATAACTATGCAGAGTTACAAGCTGCACTGAAAAAAGAAAATACACTCATTGGCATTATTAGTATAGAAGGTGCTCATGCATTGGGTACAGGAAATTCATCAGGCGAAGAACTTGCTGAACAGCAACTCTTGGATTTGATTACAAAAAATGTTGCTACTATCAAGCAATGGAAATTCCCCCCGCTCACCATTAATCTTGCTCACCATTTTTGGAATCAGCTTAGTGGCCATTCAACTACCTTCAAGCCACCTATCAATCGTTTAATTACACAGGCAAAAGGTAAAGATACGGGTATTACAAAAGCAGGATGGCACACTATCCGCCAGTTTTTAAGTAAAGAAAATGGCAAGCGTATTTTGATTGATACTAAGCACATGAGCGTAGCTGCCCGCAAAGAGTATTACAACTTTATTGCAACATACAATCATGTAAACCCCAATGATGTTATTCCAATTGTGTGCAGCCATACCGGTATTGGAGGCTTTGAAACAATGGATAAATCCATTAAGGATAAAGACATATTTAGCAAAGCGAAAAACAGCCGCCTTTACAATTGGAGTATCAATATCTCAGACGAAGAAATCCGCATCATTCATCAATCGCAAGGCATAATTGGTTTGATGGTGGACAAAGGCATGTTAGGCGGTTTTAATGAGATTAAAAAAATTTCAGCTATTGCAGATAACCTACAACAGCGCAAAGCATACACAAAATTATTTTGGGATAATGTTTTTCAAATTGTACGAGCAATAGATAATGAAACTGCTTGGAGTGTTGTTTCGCTCGGCACTGATTTTGATGGCACTATTACACACATGGAGCCTTATGAATCTTCATCTAAACTACCATTGTTTCAAAATGATTTGATTGAATTTTTAGAAACAACCAATTACCGAAAAGAACTTTGGTACCACCAAACGCCACGCCAAATGGTTTCGCGTATTATGCACGAAAACGCATTGAATTTTTACCGTAAATTTTTTGTGTAAAACGGGTTATTCTACGGTAACACTTTTAGCCAAGTTTCTTGGTTGATCTACATTGCAACCGCGCAACACTGCAATGTGATACGATAGAAGTTGCAATGGAACAGTGGCAAGTAAAGGCTCTAAAAAGTCGCTTACCACCGGAATTTCAATAGAGTAATCTACCATGTTAGCAAGCTTGGTATCGCCTTCGCTCACTATCGCAATCACAATTCCTTTTCTTGCTTTTACTTCTTGAATGCCACTAACTACTTTTTCGTAATTCGCGCTCTTAGTAGCAATAACCACCACTGGCATTTTTTCGTCAATCAAAGCAATGGGGCCGTGTTTCATTTCTGCGGCAGGATAGCCTTCGGCATGTATGTAAGAAATTTCTTTCAACTTTAATGCACCTTCTAACGCCACCGGAAAAGCATAACCTCTTCCTAAAAACAGGAAGTTCAATGCATCTTTAAAACGTTCTGCAATTTCAACTATCTGTGGTTCATACTTTAGTATTTTATCCACCTTAGCCGGAATGGTTTCAAGCTCGGCCATGCGTGTGCGCAAATCGTTTTTTGTTACACGACCTTGCAATTCGCCAAATGCCAAAGCCCACAATGTAAGAATGGAAACCTGTGCAGTAAATGCTTTGGTAGAAGCAACGCCAATTTCTGGCCCGGCATGTGTGTATGCTCCGGCATGGCTTAATCGAGGAATAGAAGAGCCAACCACATTACACAAACCGAAAACAGTAGCTCCGCGTTCTTTTGCGATACGCATTGCCTCTAAAGTATCGGCAGTTTCGCCACTTTGCGAAATGGCAATCACCAAATCATCTTCGTTGATAATAGGATTGCGATAGCGGAACTCACTTGCGTATTCTACTTCAACCGGAATACGTGCTAAATCTTCAAACAGATACTCGCCCACCAAGCCTGCATGCCACGAAGTGCCGCAGCCTACAATAATGATACGGTTTAGGTTTTTTATTTTGTGCTCATACTCTTTCAAACTTCGCATAGCAAAATCGCCCGTTTTGGGGTCAAATCGCCCACGAATACTATCGCTGATAGAACGCGGTTGCTCATGAATTTCTTTCAACATAAAATGAGGGTAGCCGCCTTTTTCGATGGCTTCCAAATTCATTTCTAATTGTTGAATGAAGGGCGAAACTTCTTCGTTGGCAATGTTGCGAATGGTAAGTTCTTTATCGCGGATGTAGGCTATTTCGCCATCTTCCAAATAAGTAACTTTGCGCGTGTATTCAATAATGGGTGTGGCATCGCTTGCCATAAAATACTCGCCTTCTTCGCCAATACCTACTACCAGTGGGCTGCCTTTTCTTGCGCCAATCATTTTAGTAGGGTCGTTGCGCGAAATAATTACAATGGCATAAGCGCCTATCACTTCATTTAATGCAAGCCTTACCGATTCTTCAAGCGTGCAGGCTTCTTGCATTTTTATTTCTTCAATTAGGTGAACCAACACCTCGGTATCGGTATCGCTTTTAAATATATGACCTCGGTTTTCGAGTTCTTCCTTCAGCGTAGCATAATTTTCGATAATGCCATTGTGTATGATGGCTATTTCGCCCGATTGCGAAAGATGAGGGTGGCTGTTTTTATCGTTTGGCTCGCCATGTGTAGCCCAACGTGTATGCCCCATTCCCAATGTGCCGCTTACATCTTTATTGGCAGTTTCCAATTCGAGATCGGCTACTTTGCCTTTCTTTTTATAAATGTTAAGGTTGCCATTTAGCAAAGCAACTCCGGCACTATCGTAGCCGCGATACTCTAATCTTTTTAATCCTTTAATCAAAATCGGATACGCTTCGCGATGGCCGATGTAAGCTACAATTCCACACATAAAACTTTACAGTTTGGTATAAATAATTTTCAATGCAATTTTATGACTTTTATTTGTAGCATTTGATAGCACCAGTCGCTCGCCATTAGCATCGGGTGTTTTTATTATCAAAGCATTGTTTGGATAGGTGCCATTCAAAAATTTTTGAAGGTACAAAGTGATATTTATTCTGTATCGTTTTACAGTTTCGCCATTTATAGTTACAGTTTCTAAATTGCCATTTGCAAATTCAGTATCGTTCACCTCCGTGCCGGAATTATCCAATCGCGCTAAATTGATTTTTGATGGCGGTGTAAAAATTGAATCATATTGGCTGTACACTGTTGAAAGTGGCAATATAATTTCGGCTTTATTTATAGCAATATTTTTAGGTAGCGAATCTAAATGCGGGAAGGTGAGTTTTGCCTTTGTGCCACCAGCCGAAAGCACCGGTAAAATAGTATCTACTTCACTTGAATTGTTGTTTAAAACATTTTCTGCCAACGAAGCTGTAAAACTGTGCTCAAAACGATTAACTGTTTGTCCCGAACTGGAAATAGGGAAGTTGTAAACCAACGAATCATTTGCACTGTTGCGATAGTAAAGCAATATGCCGGTTTGCCCCGAATACAAATCCAATGCTACAAAACCATTGCCTACCGAACCGGTTTGGGTTGTGATGTACAAACCTTTCATGTAATTCAAAAATGCGGTGGGGTTTGCAAGGTTAGCAGTATCGGCAAGTAACAATTTGTTTCCAAAATCATTTGAAAGTCTTATGCGCATCTGTGGTGCATAGGTTAATCCATATACATACGCGCTATCGGTTGTGCTTGGTACAAAGTTGCTGCTTTGCCCAACGGGAGGCACCTGCACGCCAAAATTGGCATTGGTAAAATACTCGTTGGTACTGATGCTTTCGCTCAATTCGTAAACGCTGATGCCAACAGGTTGGGTAAACTTGCCGTATTTGGCGCGATACTTAAATGCCAGCACTACAGAATCTAACTGAAGGTTATCGCCAAAATTGATATTGTTGGTTGTGGTGCGAAAGTTGGCGTAAAAACTGCCTCGGGTTGTTCCTGCCACTGGGTCGCTGCTGCTGCCTACAATGCCACCGCCTACTGCACTGCTTCTAATCGGATTTTCGCGCAGCAAATAGCTGTTTACACTTATGGTATCGGATGTACCAAGTAGCAGTTCATCGTCTCCGGTTAACAACGATGAGTCGGAAATTACCGGTTCTTTACAGCCAGCTACTCCAAAAAAAATTGCAGCGAGCAAAACGCCCACTGCAATATTTGATAACCTTTTATTCAAGTGTTGTCTTTTTTAATTCAAGTTTAACGCGGTGCAACACTAAATATTTTATTGTGTTTACGCTAACCTTTTGTGAGTTCTTTTCAGTTCACCATTACATTGTGGAAGAATTCGTTCAACTCCTGAACGGTACCTGTGCCCAAATTCATGTTTAGGGTTGGCTTCTTCGTCTTTTTTACATGTTTTTGAACTTTATCATTCAGCACTTCATCATTTACGATAAGCGCATCGGCAAACTCAGTTCCGCCAATCAGCAAACTTGCATTATCCCCTTCTTTAAAGAAATCAACATGCTTTGTTGTAATATCATCGCTGATTTTCAATTGAGTAGCAAAGGTGCTGTTCAATTTTTCAGGAAACTCGTTGTTGTAAACTGTGTAAACCACTTTTGCATTACCAAAAACAGGGTCGTCTTTATAAGTAGTTTTCAAATACATTGGAATCAAACTGGTCATCCAGCCCACGCAGTGAATAATATCGGGAGCCCAACCAAATTTGCGAACTGTTTCTAACGAACCTTTGCAGAAAAACACCATGCGGTCGCTGTTGTCTTCGTAAAAGTTATTGTTTTCGTCTTCAAACACCGATTTGCGCTTGAAAAAGTCCTCATTGTCTAAGAAATAAACCTGTAAACGAGCGCCAGGCAATGACGCAACTTTAATTACCAAGGGGTAATCTTCGTCATTGATAATAACATTGATACCACTCAAACGAACAACTTCGTGCAAGCGATGTCTTCTTTCGTTGATATTTCCGAATTTTGGCATCAATACACGGATTTCATTTCCGTTTTCTAAGATGTGCTTGGGAAGCTCATTTATAATTTTTGATGCCCCTGTGAGGTTGATGTAAGGGTCCATTTCCTGAGTTATTATCAGGATGCGCTTTTTTTCCATATTTGAACATTGATTTTTGTGAACAATAAAGCGATAAGAACGCTCCGTCTTTTAAAACGGGCTACAAAGATACTAATAATTATTCGAAGAATTCCAAAGGAAAAAGTAAAAAAGTATTGAAACAGCTACAATATGATTGTTATTGATAATGTAAAACAGCTTGCTTTAGAGTTGGATAAAAAACGAAGTGAGAAAAAAAGAGTGGGGTTTGTTCCTACAATGGGGGCGTTGCACTCTGGGCATATTAGCCTTGTAAAGCAAGCAAAGCGAAAAAATGACGTAGTAGTGGTAAGCATTTTTGTGAACCCAACTCAGTTCAACAACAAGGAGGATTTGGCTAAATACCCTATTACTATCGAAAAAGACACCCAAATGTTAGAAAAAGCCCTCTGCGATGTGTTGTTTTTGCCTTCGGTAGCAGAAATGTATCCAAAGGGTTTTGAAATAACCGATAAAATTGACTTTGGCTTTATGGCTGCAACGCTGGAGGGTGAATTTAGACCAGGACACTTTGACGGCATGGCGCAAATTGTAGAAAAACTGCTGATGAGCGTGCAGCCCGATGAACTGTATATGGGCTTGAAAGACTACCAACAAGCAATGATAGTGGGCGAAATGATTAGAATTCGCAAGTTTAGAACCAAGCTGATAAAGTGCCCCACTAAGCGCGAACGCGATGGGCTGGCAATGAGCTCGCGCAACGCGCGATTAACAAAAGAGGCGCGAGCAGTTGCAGTAGAGTTGAGTAAAACACTCCGTTATCTTAAAAGAAAAGTAACAGCTATTCGCAAGGGAAATTATTTGGTGGATGTAAAAGAGTTGGAATTGTTGGGCGAAAAGCGACTGGACAAGTTTGCCGCCATAGATTTGGAGTATCTAAAAATACGCGATGCTGCAACGTTGAAAGAAAAGAAAAAAATTGGCGCTGCCCCATTAGTAGTCTTGCTTGCAGCTAACGTGAACGGTGTTCGCTTAATAGATAATATGGTGATATGATTCGCAAGTTTGGGTTGATAGGTTTTCCGATTGGGCATTCTTTTTCAAAGCAATATTTTGAAGAAAAATTTGCACTGAAAAGGATTAAGAATGTGCAGTATAACCTTTATCCACTCAAAGATATTTGCGACTTGCCAGATTTGTTGATGGCTGATAAAGATATTGTAGGATTAAATGTAACGATACCGCACAAACAGCGTGTGTTACAATTTTGCGATTCGCTTAGCGATGCAGCCAACGCTATTGGCGCAGTTAATTGCCTTAAGATTACCGAAGGGAATATTTCGGGCTACAACACAGATGTAATTGGCTTTGAAAATAGTTTACTAACGGTTTTGCAACCACATCATACCCATGCTTTGATATTGGGAAGTGGAGGCAGCAGCCTTGCAGTACAATACGTTTTAACTAAACTTGGTATTAACTTCAAGATTGTTTCGCGTAGCGATGGAAACAATCATTTGCGATATGAAACCATGAATAAAGATATTTTTTCAACACGCCATTTAATTATTAATACCACACCGGTAGGAATGTTTCCGAATACAGATAAAAAGCCCACTATTCCTTATCATTTGCTTACCGAAAGGCACTTGCTTTTCGATTTAATTTACAATCCTCATCAAACACAGTTTTTGAGCGAAGGTAAAAGCAGAGGAGCTACAGTAATCAACGGCTTACAGATGCTTAAAATTCAGGCAGAAGAAAGCTGGAAAATTTGGAACGGGCAGTAAAATGCTAAACCATTTTGAAGGCAAGGGTGAGCGAGCCAACATCGCTGCCAAAAACCGTTTACCTTTGTGAAAGGTGAAAAAGATATTGCTTTGGCTTTGTGTTGTGTTGTGGTTCAGCGTTGTGATAGCGCAAGATATGCACTACACCCAGTTTTTTAATTCTCCTTTAACGCTCAATCCGGCACTTACCGGGCTTACTCGCGGCAGCTATCGCGTGGGTATGGCACACCGTAGCCAATGGTTTGGCACTGCAAACGCAGGGTTTTTTGACGCGCCTTTTTCAACGCCATCTGTTTTTTTTGATGCGCCAATTTCAATAAACAACGATGCCGTAGGGCTTGGCGGTATTTTTATCAGCGACCAAACAGGCGGCAATGCTTTTAGTGCTTTTACAGGTTGTATTTCGGCATCGTACATAAAAGGCTTGGGTAAAAAAAATGCTCACCAGTTGGCAGCAGGCATTCAGGTTGGATACACACACAAAAGTATTCGGCAAGCGGGATTGCGATTTGAAAATCAGTTTGTAGGCACTAATTTTTTTTCAACACTTAGCAGCGAAGAACAAATGGCCGCCTCGGCAATAGGCACAATTAACTTGAACGGTGGTGTGTTGTGGTTTGGTAAAATCAACCGAAGATTAAGTATGTATGCAGGAGGCTCTGTTTTTAATGTATCGCAATCGCGCAATCAATTTTTAATGAATGCTGGAGAAAATTGGTATTTGCGCTGGAATATTCACACAGGTATTGATATCACACTTGGCGAAAGGGTACATCTTTTGCCAAGTGTAATGTATATGCGCAGCAAAACTGCCGACCAAATGCTGCCGGGTGTTTCTGTTGCTTACGACATTACACCAGCGGCTACAATTTCGTTAGGTAGCCTTACGCGGATAAACACCGGTACCGCCAAACACATTCAAGCGGATGCTACTGCACTATATGGAGCTTTTGATTTTCAAGGTTTTAAGTTTGGAATAAGCTACGATTTTACGGTTTTGGAACTAAAGAAAAGCCGAAGCGGTTTGGGTGCGCTGGAAGTTACCATGATATACATTGGCAGAATTAAAAAGAGCAAACGGATAATTTTTTGTCCAATGTTTTAACCGTATTTTAGGTTGCAAGCGTCAATGTGTTTATTAAACCAATTTATGGTTGTTATTAAAAGGGTTTTATCGCATATCTTCGCCCGCGCTAATTTATGTGTGGGATTGCAGGGTTTATTTTAAAGGAAACAAAAAACGGCTACGAAAACTTTTTGGAGGCTGCGGTTCAGCAACTTTCAAAACGCGGCCCCGATGCACAAAATTTGTTGGTTAAAAACAATGTTGGTTTAGGCCATGCAAGGCTTTCGATAATTGACACTTCTACTTCGGCCAATCAACCCTTTTCAGACCCATCGGGTCGATACACCATTGTATTTAACGGTGAAATTTTTAACTATCGCGAATTGCGCAACAGCTATTTAAATGATGTGACTTTTCAAACACACAGCGATACCGAAGTGTTGCTTCACCTGTTTATCAAAAAAGGTGTTGAATGCATCAACCTGCTTAATGGTTTTTTTGCTTTTGTTGTATATGATTCAGTAGAAGAAAACGTTTGGATTGTGCGCGACAGGTTTGGTATAAAACCAATGTTGATTTATGAAGATGATACACAGTTGTTGTTTGCATCGGAGATGAAAGCCTTATTGCAGTTTCCGATAAAAAGGGAGATTGATTTTGATACGCTTTCACTGTATCTACAACTAAACTACATACCGCTTGGCAACTCAATGCTAAAGGGTTTTAGAAAGCTGCTGCCAGGATACTGGATGAAACTATCGAGCAATTCAAAAACAGTTGTTGAGCAAGCGTATTACCATGTAAAGGGTAGCGATGAAAATAATCAAAACATATCTTACGAAAATGCGCAATCGCAATTGCGCGATTTGGTAGAAGCCTCGGTGCAAAGGCGCTTAGTGAGCGATGTGCCACTGGGAGCTTTTCTTAGCGGGGGTATCGACTCTTCAATTGTAGTGAGCCAAGCGGCAAAACACACCAAACACCTCAATACTTTTTCTATTGGGTTTAAAGACGAACCTTATTTTGACGAAACCAAGTATGCCAATCTTGTAGCAAAAAAGTTTAATACCAATCATACGGTATTCAATATTGCCACAAGCGAAATGTTTGAAAACCTAAATTCCATTCTCGATTATATTGATGAGCCATTTGCCGATTCATCGGCTATTGCGGTTTATATTTTGAGCAACTACACTCGCAAACATGTAACCGTGGCACTAAGTGGCGATGGTGGCGATGAACTATTTGCCGGCTACAACAAGCACAAGGCAGAATTGCAAGCCAGAAAAAACAACTTAGTTAATGTGCTGTTGAGAAATAGCAAAGCCGTGTTAGATGTTTTGCCGGCTTCGCGCCATTCAAAGTTTACAAATATTTTTAGGCAGCTTCAACGATACAGTGCCGGATTGCAATTAAGCAATGCCGAAAGGTATTGGAGATGGTGTGCATTTATAGATAATGGCGAGGCATTAAAATTGTTGAATAAGCAACATTCACTTTCGGGCAAAGCAACAGAGGTTACAAAAGAGCTGTTTGCTGTTATTGATTCTGGAACATCTATGAACACAATGCTTTTGGCCGATACGAAAATGGTGTTGCCCAACGATATGCTTGCTAAAGTAGATTTAATGAGCATGGCAAATAGCCTTGAAGTTCGTGTACCACTTTTAGATTTTACGGTAGTTGATTTTGCATTTTCGCTTCCATTCAATTTCAAGCTAAAAAATGGTGTAGGGAAATCTGTTTTAAAAGATGCATTTAGGAATGAACTACCCCAAGAATTGTTCACGCGCCCAAAAAGCGGATTTGAAGTGCCATTGCTGAAGTGGTTTCGCACGGCATTAAAAGACAAAATAGAATACGATTATTTGAATGATGATTTTGTTGCCGCTCAAGGCATTTTCGATTTACAAGAAGTGAAAAAATTGAAAGCGCAATTAAATTCATCAAACCCAGGAGATGTGCATGCAAGAATATGGGGATTGATAGTTTTTCAGCATTGGTATAAAAAGTATTTTGTGTAATAGAGTATGGCGAATCGCAAACCACGAGTATTAAGAATTATCAACCGGCTCAACCTTGGAGGGCCAACCTACAATGCAGCTTACCTTACCAAGTACATGGACGAGTTTGAAACTTTATTGGTTTCGGGCATGCACGATGAAACGGAAGAAAGCTCGGAGTTTATTGTAAATGAATTGGGGTTAAAACCCATGTATTTACCCGAAATGTATCGCGAGTTGAATCCTTTTCGCGATTACAAGTCATACTTTCGTCTTAGGCAAATCATCAAAGACTTTAAGCCCGATATTGTGCATACGCATGCCGCCAAAGCTGGCGCAGTTGGCAGATTGGCGGCACGCCACGCTGGAGTGCCTATTATTCTTCATACATTTCATGGTCATGTTTTTCATTCTTATTTCAGCCCCGCAAAAACAAAAATGTTTTTAGCTATCGAAAAGTATTTAGCGCGTTATTCAACAAAAATTATTGCCCTTAGCCCAAAACAACTGCTGGAACTTACAGACGAATTCAACATAGCTGCAAAAAGCAAGTTTGAAGTAGTAAATCTCGGGTTTGATCTGCAACGTTTTGCCGAAAACAAAGAGGAAAAACGAAAATCTTTTCGCGCAGAATACAACATTCAAGACGATGAAATAGCAATAGGCATTGTTGGTAGGTTGGTGCCGATAAAAAACCATTCGCTTTTTCTTAATGGCTTGAAAAAGCTTTCAGAAAATACAGATAAAAAAATTCGTGCATTTATTATTGGTGATGGCGAGTTGCGCAGTTCAATAGAAGCAGAAGCAACGGCATTGGGCATTCCATTTTCGGCAGTAAAGCAAAATTCTTCATTACTCACTTTTACTTCGTGGATAAAAGATGTAAGCGTGTGTAATGCCGGACTGGATGTTATTGCTTTAACATCCAATAACGAAGGCACTCCGGTTAGTTTAATTGAAGCCCAAGCATCCGGAAAGCCCATTGTTTCTACTAAAGTTGGGGGTATTGAAGATATTGTGGAAGAAGGAAAAACCGCATTGTTGTGCCCAAAACAAGATGTAGATGCATTTGCCAAATCCTTGACAATGTTGGTGAATGATGATAATTTACGCAAAGCAATGAGCAACGAAGGCAGCGATTATGCATTAAACCAATTCAGCTATAAGCGACTTTGCGCTGATATGACAAAATTGTACAACTCATTATTAAACGGTGATAAATCAGTTGCCCAATCTGCTTAATTAAGTAGGTTTGTGGCAATAAATACATATGAGGCAAATATATCTGCTGTGCCTGTTTTTTGTTTTGCTGTTGATGTTTACGCCATCCTGCAAGTTAGTTTATCCGGGTTTGATGTTTCAACAAGGCAAGTATCAATCGGTTGAGTTACAGGAAAAACTGATAGATCAGTATGTAATTCATCCATACGATCAAGTTACTGTTGCGGTTTATTCAAGAGACGGGTTTAAACTAATTGATGTGCTGGGTGGAAACAATGGAGAAACAGTTACCATCGGAACTGGCGGAAATGTGAATAATGGCGGCAATAGAAGATCTGGTGTGGATTTGATAGTAGATAAAGATGGCTATTTAAAAATTCCGGTTATTGGCGAGTTAAACGTAAAAGGATATACCGAAACCGAGTTGGAAAGGTTGATAGCCGAGCGTATGTCGGCATTTGTGGTATCACCATTTGTAGAGGCGCGAGTAACTAACAGAAGATGCTTTTTGTTCAAGGGCTTTTCGGCAAGTGTGGTAAACCTAAACAATGTACCTACCAGCTTGTTTGAAGTAATAGCAAGGTCTGGTGGTATTGGTCAAAACATAAAAGCGTATAAAATCAAAATCATCCGAGGTAATTTTAATAACCCGCAAATTTTTGTAGTTGATCTTTCTACTATTGAAGGCATGCAAAAGGCAAATTTGATTGTACAAACCAACGATATCATTTATATGGAACCACGCAGGCAGTACATCAGAGATATTTTGCGCGAAACTTCCATCATATTTACAATTGTAAACTCTGTTACCTCATTTTATTTATTAGGCAAAGGATTAAGTGGAAACTAAAATAGATTTTTCGGGTGGGGGGCAGCAAAACACTTCCGGTGGAGGTGTTTCTATGGATGATTTCAATCCGGGTTTATTACTATACATTTTAAACAATAGTATTATTTGGATAATACTATCAGTTGTTATTACCGTAACAATCTCTTTTTTGTATTTACGATACACCCCGCGGATATATGAGTCTTCAACAAAACTGATTCTTAAAACAGAAAAATCAACACAAATTTTAGGGATTCAAGGTTTGGTGTTTGAGAAAGACATGTCTGAAGTAAACAGAGAAATGCAAATGATAAAGTCGCCAATTATGATTGGTACAATTTGCGATTCGCTGAAACTGAATATTGGTTACTTTAAAGAAGGCAAATCAAAATTTATTGTCGAAGAAATTTACAAGTCAAGCCCCTTCAAAATAGAAGGAGAGTTGATAGATTATAATATTAGTAACGTACCTATTTATCTCAAAATAATCAACAAGAGCAAATTCCTGATTTCCTACAATGCAGATGGTCAGGATGTAGAAAACGAATATCGTTTTGGGCAAGCGCTTTCTACCAAGCATTTTTCTGGTGTTATAAGTTTGAAGAACAACACGCTTACTCCCGATGAGATAAATGCAATTTATTTCTTTAAATTTTACGACAGGAGTTATGCTATTAACTTGATTACATCAAAAATTAACATTACGCCAATAGAAGGAAAAAACAATACGTTAGAGATTTTTTGTAAAGACCAAAGTCCCGAAAAGGCAAGAGACATTCTAAAAATCCTTGCCAGAGAATTTATAATTTTTGACGTAAAAAAGAAGCGCGAAAGCTTCGATAATATCACAGCGTTTATCGACGCGCAAATGGACTCGTTTGGTAGAGCGCAAGAAGCAATGCAAGATTCGCTTTCAAGATTTAAAATTCAAAATGAACTTTTTGGCGAAGAAAGTTCATACGATAAGCTTTTAGAAAACATGTACACTTTGCAGAATGAGATGCTGCAAAGTGAAGGAAAATTATTCTCCATTCAAAATTTTAAAGAAATTATTCAAAAGACAAAGGATTATACTTCGCTTCCATCTTTGCGATTAAAAGATACTGATTTAAACATAGAAGGAGATATAGAAAGAATTAACCGTTCCCAACAATCGCGCGAAACGAAGTTGTTGGATGTTACCGAAGATCATCCAGAAATTAGAACTATTGATAGGCAAATATTAGCAGCAAAGATGCAATTGTTGCAACGCACCGAAAATGCGCAGACGAGTACAAACAATCAACTCGCAAGGCAGAAAGAACGCTACCAGCAAATTCTTGCAAAGGTGTATGCCTTGCCCGAGTTGCAGGAACAACTTAAACGAATGACCCGATTGACGGAAGCGCGAAATAAATTCTTCTACAATTTATTCGACCAGCGGTCTTCCTACGCAATTGCTTCTGCCGGCATTGTGCCCGATTATACTTTGCTTGCCGATGCAAATTTGCCACACACGCCCGTTTCTCCATTAGAAACTCAAATTAAAGTTGGTGGTTTTATATTAGGCTTATTGATTGGTTTGCTCATTGTTGTGGTGCGTTTCTTGCTGCATAAAAATATTGTTTCTATTGGCGAGATTGTTTCAAAAACAAGTGTGCCAATATTGGGTGTTGTGCCAAGCTATAATACACCAATGGAGCGTTCGCAAGTGGTGGTTACTAAAAACCCAAAATCAACAATTACAGAATCATTTCGTGCTATACGCTCCAACTTTCAATTTATTAGTAGCGGAGATGGAGCAAAAGTATTGGCTTCTACTTCAACTATTCCGGGAGAAGGTAAAACATTTACCGCCATCAATTTGGCAGCCATCATGAGCATGTTGGATAAAAAGGTGGTTGTTTTAGATTGCGACTTGCGTAAACCTAGAATTGGGAAAATTTTCAATATAGACTCGCCAACTGGTGTGAGTACAATATTGAGCAAGCAGTCTGGTATAGACGAAGCAATTCACAAAACCGAGATTAAGAATATTGATGTGATTACAGCCGGACCCATTCCTCCTAATCCCTCTGAGTTAATTTTGAGCGATTCGATGGACGAGCTGATAGGCTATTTGAAAATGAAGTATGATGTAATAGTGATAGATACACCTCCTATTGGTTTGGTAACTGATGCATTAAGTATTTTAAAAAAAGCAGATTACCCGGTTTATGTTTTAAGAGCAGCATATTCAAACAAGTCTTTTATTGATAACGTTAATAAGTTGTATTCCGATAATGATATTAAGCATCTTGGAATTGTATTGAATGACTTCGGCCGAGGACCATCGGGATATGCGTATGGCTCATCTTACGGCTATGGATACAGCTATGGCTATGGCTATGGGTACGGCTATGGTGTTTATGGTTCTTACGGATACAAAACCGGATATTATAGTGACGACTCCTCATCAAAACCAGCTAAGAAAGAATCCATTATATCCCGCATTTTTAAAGCTTTAAAACCTTAAGGGTGGAAGAAAAATTTTTGGCACTATTTCTTGTTTTATTTTTTGTGATATCAGTTTTATTTTCTTTTTTGATAAACTGGTTGTTTCTAAAATTTTCAATAAATCTTGGTTCTCGCAATAAAGAAATTAGCCAAGTGCGATGGAGTGCAAATGTGAAGCCTGCAATTGGCGGCATTTCTTTTTTTATTGTTTTTCTTGTGTCTATTTCTGTAATTGGCACTATTCCTCGCGAATCATCTACCTTTTTAGATAAAAAACTGATAGGATTGATGGCAGCGTCAAGTTTGGGTTTTTTGTTAGGCTTGGCAGATGATGCATACAATACAAATCCATTAGTGAAGTTTATTGGTCAACTAAGCTGCGCTTACATTTTGATAGTTTCGGATGTTTACATTAAAGTATTTGGTGTAGATTCCATAGATTTTTTAGTAACCACTATTTGGGTTATTGGCATGATGAACTCTATAAATATGCTCGATAATATGGATGCTATAACAACAACTGTTTCTGCCAGTATCATCATTGGCATGATAACCGTGATTTTATCAACCGGATACATAGAAAACAACTTATACTTGGTAATGTTAATAGGCGTGCTGGGCTCGCTGATAGGTTTTCTTTATTTCAATTGGAACCCATCGAGAATATACATGGGCGATACGGGCAGCCAATTTCTTGGTGTGTTTCTTGCCGCAGCCAGCATGGTGTTTATTTGGGATTACAGAGATTCCGGCTCGGCAGAATTTATACAATTGAAACAATTTGTAGTGCCCATGTTGTTCTTTATAGTTCCGCTAATTGATACAATTACGGTAACCATTCGCAGGCTGATGCGCAAGCAATCGCCATTTGTAGGCGGTAAAGACCACATTACGCATCACCTCGCTTATTTAGGATTGAGCGACCGGCAAGTTGCTGCTGTTCTTATTGGCGTTTCATTGATTTCTATTCCGCTTTGTGTAGTAATAATATCTGGTGTGGTAGAGTGGAATTGGGCTGTAACACTTAGTGCATTCGTCTATTTCGCGGTTGTGTTTACCATCTTTCAACTGTTTTATAACAAAGGCAAAAAGATGTTTAAAGCTAAACAAGATGCTGCTGCCGCAAGTGCAGTATAAAACAACTTACAACGCAGCCTCCAGTACAATTTCTCTTAGTTCGCTTAGCACAATTGCGGTAGCTCCCCAAATAATATGATTGCCAAAAACAAATGCTGGCACTTCGGTAACCAAGCCATGTTGCAAATGTATTTTAGTGTGTTTTATATTATCTGCTGATAAGAAAAACCCAAGTGGTATCTCAACAATTTCTTGCACCTCTCGCTCCTGCGCAATAAATTTTTTTTCGCCATGCAAATGTGCCACCACCGGATGCACCAAAAAATTACTTGGTGGAATGTAAAGTTCTGTTAGCCTGCCAATCACTTCAATGGCAGATTTTGAAACGCCTATTTCTTCTTCTGCTTCGCGCAAAGCGGTACAAACAATATCCGTATCCGTATCATCAAATTTTCCTCCCGGAAAACTCATTTGCCCGCTGTGAACACCTTCATATTTTCTGCGCTGAGTAAACACTGTGAACCATTCATTATTGCGTTCATACAACAAAACCAACACCCCGCCCAAACGTGGATGTTGCATAGCAATTTCATCTGCAGAAATTCGTGGGCGATAGGACGGAGCCATTCTGTACTGCGCATCTTTGCCCGGCAAAGGTTGTTGTAAACGATGTTTTATTAGTGTAATAAAATCTGATTGCATTTCACTGTATATGGTTTTGGCGAAAGAAATTACTTTTGTCTCCTTTTCAAAAATTATTCATGCAAACAAGATTCACGGCAAAAGGTATAGCCGGAGATGGCAAAGAAGTTCTATTAGCATTTGAATTGCTCGAAGATGCATTTCTGGTGAATTTGAATATTATTCCCAAAGCAGCTTTTTCGAGCGAGCAATTGGGGCAATGGGCAATGGGCGAAACAGTTCAATTGCCCGATGGAACAGTTACTATTCAACCAAATTTGAATGAAGATTCAATTTTGCCGGCCGATATAAAAAGTGAGGAGGCTGGTAAAATTCGTATTAAACAAAACGAATGGGCATATCTGTTGCTTACCAACAAACTGTGGGAGTCGTACCTCATTGAATTAGAAGGTTTGAAAAAACAGGCTGCCGAACTTACAACATACAGCCGCAGTTTGTTCGATGATGCTAAAGGCTTTTGGGAAAGAGTGCTGGCGCACAAAAAAGATCGCGATTTATCGCAATCAAAATTGGATGAAATAAAAGAAGAGGTAAATAAAATTTTTGAAACACTGAAAGTATTGCGCAAAAACGAAGGTGCACAATACGAAGAAGCATCGGCAAAAGTGCGCGATGAAATTTTTGTGCTGATTGAAACCTTTAAAACAAAATTGGTAGAAGGTGCGCAGTTCAAAGAACTATTTGAAGAGTTGAAACAACTGCAGTTAAGTATTCGCGGCAAGCGCATCACCAAGTCGGATGATAGTGCAATTCGCAAGGCATTTGATGCTGCATTTCAACAACTGAACGAAGCGCGCAATAGCTTTGCTACCAACAAAAATGCTTCGCGTATAGAAAACCTTAGCAAGATTGTGGGCAGTATGGAAAAATCTTTGCAACGCGATAAAGCCGACTTAGATTATTACACAAAAAAAATAAGCAACCCCAAAGCGAATGCTTTAGAAATTCAATTGGTGAAATTGAAATTGAGTATGATTCAAGAGGCAATAGCTTCGAAAGAAGTGAAAGTTGCCGACATTCATAAAACACTTGAAAAACTTCAGCAGCCAAAACGCAAACAAGCACAGGTAGCAGCAAATAAGCCTGCCGAAACGGAAGAAGAAAATGTAGAAGAAACAGTGGATAATGTTTCGGAGGCAGTAGATACACATACCGATGAAGCATCTTCATCAGCAGAAACACAAGCATAATGTTCATGCGCGCTTCGGTACTTTTTGTGTTGCTGAGTTTTGCATTTGTGCAAGGCTGTAAAATATATTCTTTTAGTGGTGCGAATATTCCGGCAGATATTAAAACAGTACAGATTGAATTGTTTCAAAACAGAGCAAATAATGGACCGGCTTTATTGAGCCAACTTTTTACCGACCGTCTTAAGAATAAGTTTATTACAGAAGGAAACTTGAAACAAGTAGGTGTTGATGGAGATTTGCAATTCAAAGGTTACATCAGTTCTTTCACTTATACCAATCAAGCGCCAACTGCCGGCATTAGCAGCTCTCTAAATCGTTTAACAATAAGCGTTACAGTAGATTTTGTAAATGCTAATGAAGAAAAGGATAAATGGCAACAAGTGTTTACCCGTTTTGCCGAAGCGCCTTCGAGCGAAGATATTTTCAGTATCGAAAACCGCTTGATTGATGAAATCAATAAACAATTGGTTGATGATATTTTCAACAAAGCGTTAGTGAAGTGGTAGGCGACAACTACCTTAAAAAACACACTCGCCCAAAACGTTTTATTTCTTCAGCTTATCTGCAAATACTTTTTGAAATTTCTCGATTTTGGGAACAATAACTAAAGCGCAATACTGATTCTTGCTCTTATTTTCGTTGTAGTAATTTTGATGATAATCTTCGGCTTTGTAGAAAACAGAATAGGGTTTTACCTCGGTAACAATTTTTGAATTGAATGCGGCTGCCTTATCCAATTCAGCAATCAAATTTTCTGCAATTTGTTGCTGCTCGATGTTATGATAGTAAATACCCGAGCGATATTGTGTTCCTTCATCGGCACCTTGGCGATTTAATGTTGTAGGGTCGTGCGTTTTAAAAAACACCTGCAGCAATTCGATAAAAGAAATTTTAGCTGCATCATATTTTATTTCAATGCACTCGGCATGCCCCGTTAATCCACTGCAAACCTCCTTGTAAGTCGGATTTTTTATTTTGCCATCTGTGTAGCCGCTTTCTACACTTATCACTCCATCTAATTGCTGGTAGATAGCTTCGGTGCACCAAAAGCAGCCTCCCGCCAAGGTTGCGGTTTCAATCTTTATGTTTTCGTTCATTTTAGTTTTATTGTTTTTATTGCTTGTATTTGGTTGATTGCGCACCTGACCGCAACCGGCAAAAACTACTATTAAAAGCGCACCAAGTATAGATGTTTTTTGTTTCATGTTAAGCGTAGTACAAAGACGAACAAGCGTAGATTTTAGTTTGTAGCGAAAGCAATTTTGTAAAATCAGATTGACGAAAATTAAATACAATTGCTACAACACAGAATATTTTGCTTTCATTATTTATTTCAATACAGCCATTCGGTAGATTTTCACATCTTTAAACTTCGTATGAATAGAGTTTGGCTCATTACCTTATTCTTATTGTTTGTGTTGTTGCAAAGCAACATTGCCGCGCATGAATGTAACTCTTGCCGAAGTGTTGTTTTTAAACAGAATAAAAACCAGTGGCATAGCAATGTTTTGTTTAAAGCCGATTTGCCATTTGCTGCACTTTTTTTAGAAGATAACGGCTTTTCTTTTGCCAAAGGCGATGAAAAAGAACTGATGTTTTTGCGCCACGATAATCACCGTCAACACGATTTTAAACCCGACCTACCAGAGGTGTTGCATTTTCATGCTGTTAAAGCAACTTTTGTTGGCAGCAATACAAATGCGCTAAAAGAAGGAGGCGAAAAACAGGAGGAATACTTTAATTATTTTATTGGAAACGATAAAAGCAAATGGGCAAGTAAAGTCAATGGATTTCATCAGGTTTTATACAAAGATATTTATGCGGGAATTGATTTACGGGTTTACTCCAGCAAAGGCACACCAAAGTTTGATTGGATAGTAAAAGCAAGCACTGCAAAGCCGAAAAGCAGTATTCCAATAAAGATAAAGTACGAAGGCGCATCAAAACTTTTGTTGCATGATGGAGCGTTTGTTGTGCAAACTACTGTGGGCGATGTGATTGAAGAAAAACCATTTGCATATCAAATAATAGAAGGAAAGAAAGTTGAAGTGCTATGTAGTTTCGTGCTTTCCGAAAACATTGTGAGTTTTCATTTGCCTAATAGCTATAACTCCGATTACGATTTGGTTATTGATCCGGCTCTATTGTTTTCTACATATAGCGGCTCTACGGCCGATAACTTTGGTTACACTGCTACTTTTGATAGTAAAGAAAATACCTATGCAGCAGGTAGTGTTTTTGGTATTGGCTATCCAACCACACCGGGTGCATATCAAACCACTTGGGCAGGTGGAAGTGGCGCAGGATTGCCCGGCACAGACATTGCCATTACAAAATATAACTCCACTGGTACACAAAGAGAGTATTCAACTTTTTTAGGCGGCAAAAGCGATGAACTACCACACAGTTTGATAGTGAATACAAATGATGAATTGTTTGTATTCGGCACATCCAGTTCCGATAATTTTCCTGTTACAGCAGGAGCTTTTCAAACTGTCTATCAAGGTGGGCCCGACCCGGGCGCTTTTACCGGCTTGGGTGTTCACTATGTTTTTGGTTCCGATATTGTGATTTCGCGTTTCAGTGCCGATGGCACTCAATTACTTGCCTCTACTTACGTTGGCGGTACAGACAACGATGGCTTGAACACTTCGATGCCCAATAATTTTTTACGCCACAACTATGCCGATGAAGTGCGTGGCGAAATTGACATTGATAAAGAAGATAATATTTATTTGGCCACCTGTACGCGGTCGCAAGATTTTCCGGTAACGCAAGGTTCATTTCAGAATGCGGCAGGAGGTGGTTTAGATGGCATCATTATTAAAATGAACAACAACCTTTCTACCATGGTGTGGTGCTCGTATTTTGGTGGCGAAGATGATGATGCAATTTACTCGCTCGCATTCGATAAAAACGATGATTTGCTGGTGAGTGGTGGTACTCGCTCGCAAGCCACCTTGCCAATTTCGCAAACAGGTGTGCTGCAGTGGCAATACAATGGTGGCAGCAGCGATGGTTTTGTGGGTATAGTAGATAAGTCGGGTGTTTCGGTTAAAGCAGCTACTTATTGGGGCAGCAACAGTTACGACCAAATCTATTTTGTTGAAACCGATAGGGCAGACAATGTGTATGTAGTAGGGCAAACAAGCACCACAAGCAATTTTTTTATACAAAATGCGGCATACAACAACCCAAACAGCGGTTTGTTTATCACTAAAATGACACATGGCTTAGATACAGTTATCTGGAGCACAACCATAGGCAGCGGTAATGGCAGGCCTAATATTTCGCCCACAGCATTTTTAGTTGATTTGTGCGCCAAGGTTTATTTAACCGGCTGGGGTGCAAATGTTGGTGGCACAACGGTTTTATCCACTCAAGGCATGCCGGTAACTACGGATGCTTATAGCCCAACCACCGACAATAATGATATTTATATGATGGTGTTGAATGATGATGCGTCTGCATTAGCTTATGGCACTTTTTTTGGCAGCCCATCTGCTGCCGACCATGTTGATGGTGGCACTTCGCGCTATAGCAAGAAAGGAATTTTGTATCAAAGTGTTTGTGCCGGATGCGGTGGGGTTAATGATTTTCCTACTACACCGGGTGCTGTTTCTACCACAAACAATAGCCCAAATTGCAACAATGGGGTGTATAAATTCGATTTTACAATTAAGAATGTTTTGGCCGATTTTGATGTTCCGGAAATTCCATGTCAAATACCATTTTCTGGAACGTTTACCAACAAAAGTACCGTAGTTGGCAATGCAGATTTTGTTTGGAAGTTCAGCGATGGAGTAACTTCTACCGATAGCAACTTTACTCGTGTGTTTTCGCAGCCCGGCTTATACACCATCACTTTAATTGCAATTGATACCGCAAGCTGCAATGGTACCGATTCTATCGAAAAAAAGATATTGATTCTTTCCAATACGGTTGATTCTACAACACTGCCAACCCGTACCATCTGCAAAACAGAAATTACTCAAATAGGTGTATCGCCCGGGCAATTTGGCAATGTAACTTATGCTTGGGCTCCGCATCCTTCTTTAAATGAATTGAATGTGCCCAACCCATTTGTATCGCCCGACTCTACCACTACTTACACACTTTATGTTTCCAAAGGTGCGTGTACCGATACTTTGAAACAAACTGTTGTTGTGTTTAGCGATGCAGTAGATGTGGCAGCATCGGTAGCTACCTGTGCTGGCGATACAGTGCAGCTTTTAGCAACTACAAAGCAACCCGGGCAAACCCTCGCATTTGAGTGGTTGCCTGCGGCACTTATTATTAGTGGACAAGGCACGGCATCTCCCATAGTAAGCCCAACACGCGATACTACATTTACTGTGCGCGTAACCAATCAATTGGGATGTACTTTTTCAGGGTCGGTAGATGTAGATGTGAAATCTTTATTGCCATCATTAGAAGCTATTGCAACACCGTATGATATTGCCTATGGCGACACTTCGCAACTTTCTATTACAACACAGGGTGTAGCTTCGGTAGCGTGGAGGAGTGATGAAACACTTAGCGATACATCCAT
>Ga0209573_1000416_pt1 | contig 92862 bp, 74 predicted proteins | sample TNRBio252014_DNA_FD_185870 | JGI IMG/M metagenome (GOLD analysis project Ga0209573, IMG submission 185870) | Wastewater treatment Type I Accumulibacter community from EBPR Bioreactor in Madison, WI, USA - TNR Reactor_6/25/2014_ DNA (SPAdes)... | ecosystem: Engineered > Bioreactor > EBPR >...
GCACTCGTCGCCTGCGCCCGCAAACTCCTCGTCTTCGCCAACACCGTCGTCGCCCGCGGAACCCCGTGGACCGAAAGGCCGGTCGCGGCTTAATGGTTGCTACCGTGCTGTACATTCAAGTCAGATGATGCCCCTCCTAAATGGGACATTAGTAGCAGGGAAAAAGCGCGAGAGCTATCAAACTCTCTGCTATATGGGTTGCGTTCACACCCAGAAAATATATTGCATAACCTACGCCAGCGCGCTCCTAATTTGTCATTAGAAGATTTTTACACTACGTATGGAGAAGATGACGTTAAAATGACTCTCGTATATAGTCTGGATGATGCAGGAATTATAGCAGGTGAAAGAATAAAGGTTAGAAGTATTGTTTATGAGACACAGTTTCTGTCAACGGGGGTTTTCGTTCAAGTTACGTGCAGCATGCTTCGTGATAGGTTTGATGTGAATAGTGAACAGTTGTTTAGGAATATACGCGACAGTGTCGCTGTTGGCTCCAGGTAACACACGAAACTTAAACAACTTGGCGCGTAACCGGAGCCCATAACATTTACTGCAACGGGTGCATCAGAGGGACGATGAGCGTGACCGACCGGGAGACCATCCTGAACCTCTCCGCATCCACACTCGTCGTGTTCGTAGACGATACGGGACACGAACATTTTGCTGATTGTAATCATCCTGTCTATGGGCTAGGCGGTTGCGCAACACTCGGGTGTCACTTGGACGCGATGATTCGCCATCCTTGGAGGGCAGTCCGGCAAGCAGTTGTAGGCAACCCAGATGCAATGCTACATGCCGCCAAATTCGACGCGTCTCCGGAAAACATTGGTGTAGTCGTCAAGTTCTTCCGAACGCAACCCTTTGCTCGGCTTGCCGCGATTTGTTCTCGCACTACTGGTTTCGTTGGGATTGAGCCCCCTGACCGCCAAGCACTTCGAAGTGTATCGTTAGCGTTCATGAAGCGGATAGAATATGTGGCAAAATGAACAGCCTCTACAAATATGGCCATCGTTTTTGAATCATCAGATAGGGCAAATTCACTTATCGAGGAAGAGTTCGTAAACTTCGGGTTCACGCTCGATGGTCAGCCAGTTCATATAGAATTTTGTTTTATGCCCAAGTCGACAGGGGAGCCGGCGCTTGAAGTCTCGGATTTTATTATGCATGCTGTTGGTAGGCAAGTTCGTCACCGCATCAAAGGAAGAAACGGATTCGTTCCTGATTTCAGCGCCATCTTTCACGGCGTAGACGACCGACTCGCGAGTTTCATAGATATTACCAACGTCGTCTGCAAACCTACGAAGCAGTCAGGCTAGCACGCGTAGCCTGCCAGTTACGCCATTCACGGTGTCTGGTCAACCTCCGTCAGCAGACAAAAGTCGGTCCCGCATCAAGACGCCGAATCGACGCGATTGGCGAGAAGTGACCCAAATAGGAGTCGAAGCGCAAGAGGCCCGCGCTATTCGCTGCAGCATGCGTAAGCCGGATCAGCGCAGCGTAATCCGCCGGATAAGTTCGTGCCGCTTCCGGCCCCTTCGGCCCATTACAAGCGTCGCCCTGATCCGCCCTCCGCTGTCCGCTCGGCATGCACTCACGGCACCCCGCCCTCGTCGGCGCCGGTGCGCTGGACCTGCTCGCCGATTGCTTCGATCGCGGCGCCGGCTTCGATGCGGCGGCGGATGTCCTTGAGGCGCATGAGCTGCTGGACGATCTGCGGCATCAGGTCGAGCTTTTCCATCAGCCGCCAGACGTAGACGAAGATCGCGAAGATGGTGCCGACTTCGGCGTTCGGCATGGTGGCGACGCGCAGCAGGACCAGCAGGAACACCAGGATCGACAGCCCCTCGATCGCCGTCCAGTTGATCGCATCGGCATCGGAGAGCTTGACCCGCCAGGCGCGGACCGCGGCGAAATGGCGCGCGACGGCCCCCTCCTCCGCCGCTTCGATCACCTGCACCTCGTGCTCGAGCTGATTGTTGAGCCCCTCGTTCAGCATCAGCGAGCGCCGCATGTAGCGGCGGTTGATGATGGCGACGGGGACGAACAGCGACGCGGCGACGGCGCCGATCACCAGGTCGTAGTAGAACAGGACGGCGGCGGAGCCGACGATGCTGACCAGCGCGTTGAGGACGACCGGCATGTCCTTCTCGAAGAAGGCGACGAACTCGCGCGACATGGCGGAGCGCGCCGCCACCCGGGTGGGCTCGATGCCGGACTGGCGCTGGCGCAGCACCGTGTCGGTCACGATGGTGTTGTAGACCTTGGTGTAGAGCCGCGTGTCGTACATCTGCCGGCCGCAGCTGATCGCGGTGTGCAGCACCCAGGCGATCATCACCGGCGCGATCATCCGATAATCCTGCGCCAGCAGGCCGTTGATCGCGAGGCCGGTGGCCCACGGATAGGACAGCTCCAGCAGGTCCTCGATGACGGTGAGCGCGTAGGTGAAGCCGATGCGCCAGCGGAACGGCCGGATCGTCGCGGCTACGGACGTCGCACGGGGGCCGTCAGACATCGGGAAACCGGTCTTGTGAACAGCCGTTCAACGGGTCGCAAATCCAGGGCAAGATCCGATCAAGCGGACTCGCTTGATCGGATTGACTTGCTCTAGAGCTTGGTGAACCGGGCACGGGCGGCGCGCTCGATGGCGGCTGCGGCCAGACGGTCGATGTTGAGGCGGTGGCGGATCATCTCCAGCATCCGCGATTCCTCCTGCGTCACCTTGCCGTCGGCCGCCGCCACGTCGCAGGCCAGCGCATACGCCGTCTCCCGCAGCTTCGGCGGCAGCGCGACCTGGATCAGCTCCAGCGTCTTGTCGAGGCCGTCCTCGACGTCGAGCAGGTCGGCGCAGCTTCCGGCGGTCTGCGTCAGCTGTGCCCGGTTGTAGTCCTGGAACACCGGCAGGTCGGAAATCAGTTCCCCGATCCGTCGCATCTCCGCGTCCGTCATATTCCGGTCGGAGGCGGAGACCAGGACCATCGTGTATATCAGGGCGGCGTGGTGGCTGATCGTCGTCATCCTCGGGCCTCGGCTGGTGACGGTGCGGAACGGGGGCGCCCGCGCCGCCTGCTTAATGCGCGCCGCCACCGGGGTCGTCAAGTGTGCAGCCGGTACGCAGCGGCTCCGGTGGCCCCGCACCCGGTGGTGGCCGCGGCGCACGACGAGACAGTGGGAACAACAGATGCGCGCCGTGATCGACGTCGTCCTGCCGGTGTTCGCGATCATCCTGACCGGCTACCTCGCCGGCCGCCGCGGCCTGCTGGGCCCGGCGTCGAGCGAGGCGCTCAACCGCTTCGTCTACTGGCTCGCCCTGCCGGTACTGCTGTTCCACGCCCTGGCGAAAGTGCGACCGGAGGAGATCTTCAACGCCCCCTTCCTCGCCGCCTGGCTGGGCGGGGTGGCGGCGGTGGGACTCGGCGCCGCGCTGATGGCGCTGCTCCTCCTCCGCCGGTCGACGGAGGAGGCCAGCCTGTTCGCCATGGCGGCGGCGTTCGGGAACACCGGCTACATGGGCATCCCGCTGGCGGCGGCTGCCTTCGGCCCGCAGGCAGCCCTGCCGGCGGCGATCGCCACCGTCTTCGGCAGCGCGGCGCTGATCGCGGCCGTCACCGTCGGCGTCGAGCTGGGGCTGACGGCGCACGGGCGACCGTTCCGGCACGTGGCCGCCGACGTGGCGCTGGCGCTGGCGAAAAATCCGCTGATCGGCGCCTCGGCGCTGGGCATCGCCTGGTCGGCGCTGGGCCTGCCGGTGTGGGCGCCGCTGGACCGGTTCTGCGGCATCCTGGGGGCTGCCGCGGGCCCTTGTGCGCTGGTGGCGATCGGCCTGTTCCTGGTCGGCAAGCCGGTGGCCGCGGATCCGCTGGAGACGGCGGCGATGGTCGCATTCAAGCTCCTCGTCCAGCCGCTGGTCACGGCCTGGCTGGCGCTGGCGGTCTTCGACGTGGAGCCGCTGTGGGCGGCCGTCGCGATCCTGCAGGCGGCGCTGCCGACCGGCGCCAACGCCTTCGTGCTCGCCCAGCGCTACGGGGTCTATGTGGACCGGGTCTCGGCGGCGACGCTGGTCTCCACCGTCGCCGCGGTGCTGACGCTCTCGGTGCTGTTCGCCCTGCCCGGCTGGCAGGGCCCGTGATCAGCCCGGCGGCAGGGCAAGCGCGGCTCGGGTCGCAGCGACCGCGTCCGCCAGGCCCACGCGGCGGACGGGCACGCCCGGGGGGAACGCGCCCAGCATCCGCGAGGGCAGTTGCCGGTCGAGGAGCACGAAGACTCCCCGGTCACCGGCGCGGCGGATCAGCCGGCCGTACGCCTGCTTCAGCTTCAGGCGCGTCAGCATCTCCTCGTACGCCCGGCCGCCGAACGCCTCGCGCCGCGCCCGGTGCAGCAGCGAGGGCCGCGGCCAGGGCACCCGGTCGAAGACGATCAGGCGCAGCGAGCGGCCGGGCACATCGATGCCGTCGCGCACCGCGTCCGTCCCCAGCAGGCACGCGTCCTCCTCGGCGCGGAAGATGTCGATCAGCGTGCCCACATCCATGGGGTCCACGTGCTGGGCCAGCAGGCTCAGCCCCGCCTCCTCCAGCGGCCCGGCGATCGCCGCGTAGACGGCGCGCAGCCGGCTGATGGCGGTGAACAGCCCCAGGCCGCCGCCGCCCGCGGCCAGGAACAGCTCCCGGTAGGCAGCCGCCACCTGCCGCATGTCGTCCCGGGCGACGTCGCCCACAATCAGCACGGAAGTCCGCCCGGCGTAGTCGAACGGCGAGGCGAGCGCCGAGAGCGCCGGGGCGCACTCCAGGTGGCGGGCGCCGCTGCGGCTCTCGGCCGCGGCCCAGTCCGCGTCCTCGTCGCCGCTGGCATCGCGCAGGGTGGCCGACGTGATCAGCACGCCGTGCGCCGGCCGCAGCACCGCTTCGGCGAACGGACGCATGGGGTCGATCCAGTGTCGGAACAGGCCCACGTCCAGCTCGCGGCCGTCGGCGCGCTCGACGGCGAGCCAGTCGAGGAACTCCTTCGGCCGGTCGCCCGCGAGTGCGCGCAGCATCGCCCGCCAGCCGGCCACCGGCTCGCTCGCCCGCCGGCGGATGCTGCGGCACAGGCCCTCGATGCGCTGGCGGGTCTGGGTGTCGAGTTCCGCCGCCTCGTCGTCGAGCAGGGCAGCCAGCCCGCGGGTCAGCTCCTGCAACGGCTGGATCAGCCGGCCGAGTGCCGCCTCCAGGGCCGATGCGGCTTCCAGCAGGCCGGGGACGGGCGGGCGCGCCTCGCACTCCAGGCTGTAGGTGGCATCGCCGTCGCGGCTGCGCGCATGGACCTGCCGGCGGACCAGTTCCAGGAACGTCTCCGCCGGCCCCGCCGGCGTGCCCGCGGCCAGCCGCTGCCGCCAGCCGGAGCCCGGAAGAATCCGGGCGATTCGCAGCACCTCCTCCAGCGAATCCGCTGCCCTTCGGTCCGAAGCCACCAGTTCGCCCGCCCGGTCGCGCAGCCCGCGGCGGCGCTGCCGGGCGCCGTCCTCGTTGCCGCGAAGCCAGCGGCGCAGCTCGGCGGTCTCCCGGCCGCTGAGGTGCAGGGCGAAGGTGTCGTCGGCGGCATCGAACAGCTGGTGCCCCTCGTCGAACACATAGCGGGTGGGCAGCGCGTGGTCGTCCGGTCCACGCGCCGCCTGCACCATCACCAGCGCATGGTTGGCGACGACGATCTCGGCGCGGCGGGCGCGGCGGATGCTGCGCTCGATGAAGCAGCGGCGGAAGTGCCGGCAGGCGCCGTAGATGCATTCGCCGCGGGTATCGGTAAGGTCCAGCGTCAGGCCACGGCCGAGCAGATCGGCGAGCCAGGACGGGAAGTCGCCGCCCACCATGTCTCCGTCGCGGGTCGCCAGCGCCCAGCGGGCGACCAGGCCGAGGGCCACCGCATCCTCGCGCCGCATCGTCGCCTGCGTCAGCGCTTCCTCGAAGTTCAGCAGGCAGAACAGGTTCTCCCGGCCCTTGCGCACCACCACCTTGCGCGCCTTCAGCCGCCGGTCGGGATACGCCCGGTCCAGCTCTCCGTCCAGCTGCCGCTGCAGGTTGCGCGTATAGGTGCTGATCCAGACGGCGTCGTGGTTCTTCTGCGCCCAGACCGTCGCGGGCGCGATGTAGCCCAGGGTCTTGCCGATGCCGGTACCCGCCTCCGCGAGCACCAGTCGCGGCTCGCCCGCCTGCTGGCGCGGGGCGAATGCGCCCGCGGCGTGCGAGGCATACTGCAATTGTTGCGGCCGCGGCTCGGCGTCCGAGCCCAGCAGCTGCACCAGACGGGCACGCGACTCCACGGGCTCGACAGGCCAGGAATCGGCGGGTGCCTCGGGAGCGCCTTCCTCCCACTCCTTCAGTCGCAGCCAGACCCTGAGCCCATCCTCGTTGCGGCCAGCGGGGGCCTCCGACGGCGCCGCCAGCGCTCCCAGCACCGGCGTGGCCCAGCACCAGCCGGCACGCGCCATCGTCCAGGCGATCGCGGCCGCATCCTGGCCGGGGGAAGCGGCGAGCTCGGAGAGCAGCGCCCCCGCCGCCGCCAGCAAGGTCGCCGCTTCCTCGCCGCGATCGCGCGGTTCGGGCAACAGCAGCGCGCGTGCAAGCCCCCGTGGAGTGGGCACGCAGAACCGGGCCGGCCGGACGAAGGCGAACAGCTCCAGGACGTCGTACGCCGCGATCGACGCCAGCTGCAGTCGGCGGGCCGCGGCCCGGGCGTGGCAGACCAGCGGGACGGTGCCGCCCCGAATGCGGCGCGCCGCGGTTTCGACGGCGATCGTCTCCGCATCGCCGTCCGCCCCAAGCCAGACCACGTCCCGCACACCGGCGATCAGCGCCGGGACGTCGGGAAGGCGCGCACGTGCGGCAGCGAACGCAGCATGGGTCATGCCGCGACTATAGACGCCGAAGCCCGGGAGGTCGAAGCCCGGGAGGTCGAAGCGCGGTAAGTCGAAGCGCGGCGGCGCGATCGTTTTGCTCGATCCGCGTCCGTGGCCGGAACGGGCGCCCGGGGGATGCGTACCGCCCACCCTCTTTGCTGCCGTGGCCAGGATCCCGTACAGTCCCCCCCGCACCGTTCGATCGTGGATGCCACGTCGTGGGGCAGGACGCAGCGGTGCGGAGCATGTCGTGAGCAGGTCGGGCGTCGCCTATACCGTGAAGGAAATCTACTACACCCTGCAGGGCGAAGGGGCGCAGGCCGGCCGTGCGGCGGTCTTCTGCCGGTTCGCCGGATGCAACCTGTGGAGCGGCCGCGAGGCTGACCGGACGCAGGCCGTCTGCCGTTTCTGCGACACGGACTTCGTGGGCACGGACGGCGACGGCGGCGGCCGTTTCGACGATGCGGAGACGCTCGCCGGAGCGATCGCGGCACTCTGGCCTTGGAGAGACGAAGCGTCGGGCGATCGGCGGGGCGAGCCGTACGTGGTCTGCACCGGCGGCGAACCGCTTTTGCAACTGGATGCGGCGCTGATCGACGCACTGCACCGGCGTGGCTTCGCCGTCGCCGTCGAAACCAACGGCACCCGACCGACACCGCCGGGCCTCGACTGGATCTGCGTCAGCCCCAAGGCGGGGGCACCGCTGCTCGCCGATCACGGGGACGAACTCAAGCTGGTCTACCCGCAGCCGGGCGCCGAGCCGGAGCGGTTCGAACACCTGGCCTTCCGCCATTTCTTCCTGCAGCCGATGGACGGCAACGAACGCGTCGACAACATCCGGCGCGCCATAGCCTGCTGCCTCGCCCGTCCGCGCTGGCGCCTCAGCCTGCAGACGCACAAGCTGGTGGGGCTGCCATGAGCGCGTACCCGGTCGAGATCGCCATCGAGTTCGGTTTCGATGCCGCGCACTGCTTCCACCACGCCGATGCCGATCCCTCGTACCGCCGCATGCACGGGCATTCGTTCACGGCCGAAGTCGTGATCAGGGGTCTGCCGGATGCCACGAGCGGCTTCGTCGTCGACTTCGCAGTGCTCGATGCCGCGACCGGCGCGCTCCGTCGCGAGTTGGACCACGCGCTGCTCAACGACATTCCAGGCCTTGCAATCCCCAGCCTGGAGAACATCGCCATCTGGATATGGACACGGCTGGCGCCGCAGTTTCCCGGCCTGACGCGGGTCGTGGTGCGGCGCCCCTCGTGCCGACAGTCGTGCACCTATGCCGGGGATCCGGCGGCGCGTCACTCGTCGATGGGTGTTTCCGACCCGGCGGGAGCGACGCCGCAGAACGCGGCGATGGCGTCGAAGTAGACTTGGCGGCCGACCAGCATCAGGTCGTTGTGACCGGCGCCGGGGATTCGGATCAGGGCTTTCTGCTTCGCGGGCGACGCTTCGTGCAGGGCATCCGCGTCAGTGACCGGGATGATCCAGTCGCGTTCGCCGTGGAGGATCAGCGTCGGCAGGGTGGCGCGGGCGATCTTGTCCACGTTGCCGAAACCGTCCTTGTGCTCGTAGGCGTCGGCCAGCTCCAGGAAACCGATTCGCTCGATCAACGGAAAGGTATACGCGAAGCCACTCTCGATGATCAGGCCGGCGACACCGCTCGCACTGCGGTCGACAACCTCCAAGGCTGCTGCGCTGCCGAGCGAACGGCCCATCACGAAGATCCGGTCGCACGACAGTCCCAGCTCTCCCAGGATGGTGGGCACCTGCGAGAAGACTGCGGAGGCGTCGTCGATCAGCGCTGTCGCACTGGGCATACCGTCGCTCAGGCCGTAGCCGCGGTAATCGACCACGAATAGGGTGATGCCGAGCCGGGTGTAGAACGGCGCGATCGTGTCGTAGTCGGACGCGATCTCCCCGTTCCCATGGAAGTAGAGGATCGCCGGCCCGCTGCGACCGGCGCCGAAAACCCTGCCCCCCAGCTCGACATCCGGCGTGACCGGAATGCGGACGGCATGCGACCCGGAAGCAACCCTTGGCGTGCCGACATCGCGGCGCGGGTAGAAGAGCACACTGACGACCTCCGGTCGGTCCAGCACCTCGTAGAGTTTCTGGGTCATCACGCCTCCTGAGGTGCCCGGCCCGCGGAACCACGACGATGCTCCGCGAGTCCTCCGACCTGAACCGCGCCGGCAAGGGCGCCCTTCCTTCCCATTAGCGCGCCCATGCCGGCAAATCACGCCAAAAGTACCGCCTCGGCTTCCTGGCCACGACGGCACATGCGGCGATCGCACCCGGCGCCGCGGCGATGCTATAGAACCCTCCGGAAAGCTTCCCAACCCTGTGCCGGAGGAACCCGCCCCGTGCCCGACGAGAGCCGCGAGAAGATCGGCGCGCCGGCGCGCCAGACCGCCCCGAAGACGAGCGCCGGCTGGCGGCCTGCGCTCCGCGCCTTCCTGGATCGCCCCGCCGTGCAGACGACGATCATCTCGTTGATCGTCGTCAACGCGATCACCCTCGGCCTGGAAACCTCGTCCACGGCGATGGCGGCGGCGGGTCCGCTGCTGCTGGCCATCGATCGGATGATCCTCGGCGTCTTCGCAATCGAGATGGGGCTGCGACTTGTCGCCTGGGGCGGCCGCTTCTTCCGCGACCCGTGGAGCGTCTTCGATCTGATCATCGTCGGCATTGCGCTGGTGCCGGCAGCCAACGGCCTGTCCGTCCTGCGCTCGCTGCGCATCCTCCGCGTCCTGCGGCTGGTTTCCATGGTGCCGCGCATGCGCCGGGTGGTCAGCGCGCTCCTGTCGGCCATCCCGGGAATGGGATCGATCATCACGCTGATGTGTCTGCTGCTCTACGTGAGCGCGGTGATGGCGACGAAGCTCTACGGCTCCTCGTTCCCGGAGTTGTTCGGATCCATCGGTGCCAGCCTGTACACGCTGTTCCAGATCATGACCCTGGAAGGCTGGTCGGGCGAGGTGGTACGCCCCGTGACCGAGGTCTATCCCTACGCGCTGCTGTTCTTCATCCCGTTCATTCTGATCACCACGTTCGTCATGCTCAACCTGTTCATCGCGGTGATCGTCAACGCCATGCAGTCGGAGCATGAGGTGGAGCAACAGCAAGATCGGGCCGATGCGGAGGCAGCTGCAAATGCCGACCGCGAACTGATGATCGCCGAAATTCGCGCCCTGCGCGCCGACATCGTGGATTTGCGCCATCAGCTGCACGCACCGGTCTGGACCGGCAGGCTTCCGCCTCACTCCTGAGCCGGGCCGCCTGTTCCCGGACCGACGACGCCGCAGCCGGGTCGTCTGCCGCCCGAGGCAAATGGCCGGGCGGTACCGACGAGCCGTCGGCGCTCAGATGTACTTGATGGCGACGAAGCCGCCCACGATCAACAGAGCGAAGCCGGTGGTAACCCAGGTGAGATAGCGCTCGATGAACGTGCGCAGCGGTGGGCCGAAGTGGCGCAGCAGGGCTGCCACCAGGAAGAAGCGGGCGCCGCGGGTGGCGACCGAGGCCAGCCCGAATACGAGCAGGTCGAAATGTGCGACGCCGCTGGCGATGGTGACGATCTTGTAGGGGATGGGCGTCAATCCCTTGATCAGGATGATCCACAATCCCCAGTGCTGGAACTCCAGCTGGTATTTCTCGAAGGCCGCCTGCATACCGTAGAAGTCGATGATCGGCTGGCCGATCGCCTCGAACAGGAAATAGCCGATCGCGTAGCCGAAGAAGCCGCCGATCACCGAGGCGATGGTGCACACGGTGGCGATGTGCCACGCCCGCTCCGGCCGCGCGAGAACCATCGGCACGATCATCACGTCCGGCGGCACGGGGAAGAACGAGCTTTCCGCGAACGAGATGGCCGCGAGCCACTTCATCGCCTGCGGCCCCTCGGCCAAAGCCATGACGCGATCGTAGAGTCGACGGAGCATGACGGTCCTCGATTGGGTAGCGGGCGAAGGGCGCCGGCTTTTACCAGCCCGGCGGGGTTCCGGGCAAGGCCCGCCCATGCGCGCCAGCCGGACGCTGCCTTCGCCGAAACGCTTACCTCCGACGGACCGCGCGGCCAATGGCGGCGGTCACACTTGAAGAGCGGCCGGCAACCCCCGCCGACGCACCCCGGGGTCCCGGCGGCTACTCTGCCGGGTGGCGGCCTTCCGCCGGAGCAGGTGGCGGCGCGCCCGGTGTTGCCGCCTCGGCGCGGCCCCGCTTCCGCTCGCTGATCCGCTGCATCACGATGTAGAACACCGGGACGAACGGGATGGCGAGCAGCGTCGATGCCAGCATGCCGCCGAGGACCACGGTGCCGAGCGTCTGCTGGCTGGCGGCACCGGCACCGGTCGCCGTCGCCATCGGCACGACGCCGAGGATGAAGGCGAACGAAGTCATGACGATCGGCCGGAAGCGCCGGCGCGTCGCCTCGATCGCCGCATCCACGATCGGCATGCCTTCGGCGCGCAATTCGCGCGCGAACTCGACGATCAGGATCGCGTTCTTGGCGGCGAGCGCAATCATCAGCACCAGGCCGACCTGGGTGTAGAGGTTGTTGTCGAAGCCGCGGATGATCAGCGCCAGCAGCACGCCCACCAGGGCCATCGGCACCACCAGGATCACCGCCGCCGGACTGGTCCAGCTTTCGTATTGCGCCGCCAGCACCAGGAAGACCAGCGTCAGCGACAACGCGTAGATGAAGTAGGCGGTATTCCCGATCTGCTTCTCCTGGAGTGCGGTTGCGGTCCAGTCGAAGGACATGCCGACGGGCAGCGTGTTCTCCGCCACCTGCTCCATCAGGTTCAGCGCCTGCCCGGAGCTGAATCCGGGAGACGCGGCGCCGAATACCGGTGCGGCCGGATAGAGGTTGTAGCGGGTGATCAGCTCGCTGCTCATCGTGTTCCGGACGGTGATCAGGGTTCCGAGCGGTACCGGCTCGCCCTTGTTGTTGCGGACGTAGAGGTTCTTGATGTCCTCCGGATCCAGCCGGAACTTGGCGTCCGCCTGCACGTAGACCTGGAACACCTGATTGAACTTGTTGAACAGATTGACGTAGGCGGAGCCGAGATAGCCCTGCAGCGTTTCGAAGACGTTGCTCAGCGGTATGCCGAGGCTTTGCGCCTTGGTCCGATCGATCTCGAGGAAGAGCTGCGGGCTGCGGGCGCTGAAGGTGGTCGCGAGGCCGACCAGCCCCGACTGTGAGGTGGCGGCGCCGATCAGTTCACGCGTCGACTTGTCCAGCTCCTCGAGGCCGAGCGCCGCCCGGTCCTCGACCATCATCTGGAAGCCGCCCGACTGGCCCAGCCCGCGAATGGGCGGCGGGATCAGCACGAACATCGCGGCATCCTCGATCTGCGAGAGCTTCCGTCGCAGATCGCCGACGATCACGTCCTGCGACAAATCGGATCCCCGCTCGTCCCAGTTCTTGTAGGTGACGAACGTGGTCACGGCGTTGGACAGATTGGCGTTGTCGAGGATGGACAGGCCGCCGATCGTAACCCAGCCGTAAACGCCCGGCTGGTTGGCCACGATCTCGTTGATCTTGGCAACGACCGCCCGCGCCCGCGGCTGTGAGGCCGCGTCGGGCAGCTTGGTCGCGATGATGCAGTAGCCTTGATCCTCGGTCGGCAGGAAGCCGGTCGGATGTTTCGCAAACATCCACCCGCCGACGCCGATGATCACGGCGAAGACGATGATCATCAGCCCGACGCGATGCGCCATCCAGCTGACGATGGCGATGTAGGCATCCTCCACCACCTGATAGACGCGGTTGAAGCCGCGGTAGAACAGGTTCGGCCGGCTGCCCGGCTTCTTCGGCTTCAGGTAGAGCGCGCACTGGGTCGGCTTCAGGGTCAGGGCGTTGAGGGCGCTGATCAGCGCGGTCGCGGCGATGACCAGCGCGAACTGGCGGAACAGCTGGCCGGTGATCCCCGGCAGGAAGGCCGCCGGCAGGAACACCGCGGTCAGCACCAGGGTGATGCCGATCACCGGTCCGGTGAGTTCCGACATCGCCTTGATCGCCGCATCCTTGGGCGTCAACCCCTTCTCGATGTAGTGGGAGGCGTTCTCGACGATGATGATCGCATCGTCCACCACGATGCCGATCGCCAGGATCAGTGCGAACAGCGTCATCAGGTTGATGCTGAATCCGAGCAGCGCCATCGCCCCGAAGGCGCCGATGATCGTCACCGGCACCGTCGTCGCCGGCACGAGCATTGCCCGGAAGTTCTGCAGGAACACCATGATGACGATCAGCACCAGGATCGCCGCCTCGAACAGCGTATGATAGACGGAGTTGATCGCCTGCTGGACGAAGATCGTCGTATTGTACACCGAAGCGTACTTTACGCCCGGCGGGAAGCTCTTCGACATCGTCTCGACTTCGGACAGCACGGCGTCCGCAGTGGCGAGATCGTTGGCACCCGGCAGGGTGTAGAACACCAGGTGTGCCGCCGGCTTGCCGAACACCTGCGAGAAGTTGGCGAAGGTCTGCTGACTGAGTTCGACCCGCGCCAGGTCCTTGACGCGGACCAGTTGCGCCGTCTCGCCGTCGCGCCGGCTCTTGACGATGATGTTCTCGAATTCCTCGATGTCGGAGAGGCGCCCGAGGGCGTTGACGGTGAACTGGAACGCCTGTCCCGCCGGTACCGGCGGTCCGCCGAGTTGCCCCGCCACCACCTCGACGTTCTGCTGCTGGATCGCCTCCTGCACGTCCAGCGTCGTCAGACCGTAGTACTGCAGCTTGTTGGGATCGAGCCACACCCGCATGCTGTACTTGCCGGCGCCTACCGTCTTTACCTGACCAACGCCAGGCAGTCGCGCCAACGGATACTGCATGTTGATGATGGCGTAGTTGGCGAGGAAGGCCTCGTCATATCTGCCGTCTTCCGAATAGACGTTGATGACGAGCAGGATATTCGTGCTGACTTTCTTGACGGTGACGCCCTGGGCGTTGGCACCGGCCGGCAACTGCGCCAACGCCGAGTTGACGTAATTCTGTACCAGCGATAGCGAGGTATTGAGGTCGGTGCCGACCTTGAAACTGATCGTCAGTGTATAGGAGCCGTCGCTGCCGCTGGTCGACGACATATACATCGCGTTCTCGACGCCGTTGACCGCCTGCTCGATCGGGATGCCGATCGTCTTGGCGACGATCTCGGCACTGGCGCCGGGATAGCTGGTGGTGACCTGGATCGTCGGCGGGGTGATGTCCGGATACTGCGCGATCGGCAGGTTGAGGATGCAGACGCCGCCCAGCAGGATGGTGATGATGGCGATGACGTTGGCGAAGATCGGGTGCTCGATGAAGAACTTCGACATCTCCCGCTCCGCCGCTCAGCCGCCGGCGGCAGGCTGAGCGCCCGCCTGCGGTGGTGGCGAGGCCGCCGCCTCCACCTGTGGATTGACCTCGCGGCCGGGAATGGCGCGCAGCAGACCGTTGACGATCACCCGTTCATCCCCCTTCAGGCCGGAATCGATCACGCGCAGGTCGCCGTGAGCGGGTCCCGTCTCCACGCCGCGGCGCTCGACGACGTTCTTGTCGTCGACGATCAGCACGTAGCGACCGATCTGATCGAAGCCCAGCGCGATTTCGGGGACGAGGACAGCGTTGGCAATGCGTCCGACGGGCACGCGAACGCGTGCGAACAGCCCCGGCACGATCGTCCGGTCGGGGTTGGGGATGATGGCGCGCAGCAGCAGCGTGCCGGTACCGGGATCGACGCTGATCGCGGCGAAGTCGATCCGTCCCTCGTGCGGATATCCGGATTCGTTGGCGAGCCCGGCGAACGCCGGCACCGGGCGGTCCCGGTAGTCGGCACCGTCCGCCGCCTGCGCCAGCCTGCGCACACGCAGCAGGTCGAGTTCGTTGATGGTGAAGTAGGTGTAGATCGGATCGATCTGGTTGATCTCTGCGAGCGCCTGGTTGTTGCCGACGACGTTGCCGGGATCCACCAGGTGGCGTCCCATCCGGCCGTTGAACGGCGCCGTGACCTGAGTGTAGCTGATGTTGAGCTTCGCCAGTTCGACCTGTGCTTCGGCATTGGCGAGGCCGGCCTTCGCAGCGTCTCGCTGGTAGCGCCAGTTGTCGACGTCGGTGGCTGCGGCGGCCTTCTGCTCGTAGAGGCGCGAGTAGCGGACGAACTCGGTTTCCGCATGCAGCAGTGCCGCCTTCTCGTTGAGCACGTCGGCCTGCGCCTGCTGCAGCTGCGCCTGGTACTGGTCGGGCTGGATGGTAAACAGCAGGTCACCCTTGCGCACATCCGCGCCGTCCTGGAAGTGCTGTTTCTCCAGATATCCTTCTACCCGCGCCACCAGCTTGACGGTAAAGATCGCCTGGGTGTTGCCGGTGAACTCCAGGTAATCGGTCACCGTCTTCTGCACCGGTTTGGCGACCGTGACCTTCGGCGGCGGCGGCGGGACGTAGGTGTTCTTCTCCTCGCAGCCGCCCACCAACAGCGCCGCCGCGAGGGCTGCCGGAAGCAGGGCCCGAACCGCACGCCTGCGCGACCGTTCGTCAGCGGACGCCAGCAGAGGGATCATCGTCCGTCTCACTCCTACCAGTTCGGCGCAGGGACGAGCGGCACCGACCGCTCGTCGGTCGCACGCACGATCGAACCCGGGGTCAGCAGGCTGCCCCAGTTGGTGCGCCGGGCCATCGCCTCGCGCACCTCGGCCGGCACCACCTCCCGGCCCTCGCGAATTTCCCAACCGCCGCCCAGCGCACGGAAGGTGCGGACCAGACTGGACGGGATTTCCCCGCGGCTGACGGCGAGCGCGTCCTGCTGCTGCAGCAGGTTCTGCTCGGCGGTCAGCACGGTGGTGAAGTCGGTGATGCCCTCCCGGTACTGCAGGATCGCCAGCTCCTGCGATCGCAGCGCCGCGGTGGCTGCGCGTTCGAGCAGCACCGTGCGCTGCTGCGACTGCAGGAAGGCGACGAGGCCGTCCTCGACTTCCTGCTGGGCCTGCAGCACCGTATTCTGATACTGGGCGACGAGCGACTGGAAGGCGGCGTCCTGGGCGCGGACGTTGTTGGTGATCTGGCCGTAATTCAGAATGTTCCACTGGAACGTCGGGCCGAACGAGAAGGTTCGGCTCTTGGCCATGAAGATGTCGGTGAGGTCGTACTTGCCCCAGTCGCTGGACAGGAAGCCGAAGTTGCCGGTGAGCGAGATCGCCGGATAGAGGTCGGCCTTGGCGACGCCGATCTGCGCGCCCTGCGCCACCGCCTGCAGCTCGGCCGCGCGAACGTCCGGACGGCGCTGCAGCAGCTCGGCGGGGATGCCGACCGCCACCTGCGGCGGCGCGTCGGGAATCTCCTCCGCCCCACCCAGCAACGCGTCGACTCCGCCCGGCGTCAGGCCCAGTTGCACGCTGAGCGCATTCTTGGTCTGCTGCAGGGCCGTATCCAGCTGCGGAATGGTGGCTTCCGTGGACGCCAGCACCGTCCGCGCCTGCTCCACGTCGCGCTCCGTGGTGGTTCCGCCCTTGAAGCGAATCTCGGCGATGTTCAGGCTCTCGCGCTGCACCTCGACGTTGGAGCGCGCGATCCGCAGCCGGACCTGCAGCGTGCGGAGCTGAACGTAGCTGCCGGCGACGTCGGCGGTGAGCGAGACCAGTGCGTCGTCATACTGGGCGAGCGAGGCGAGCAGAGTGGCGTCCGCCGATTCGATGGCGCGCCGGAACTTGCCCCAGAAATCGAGCTCCCAGGCGGCCTGCAGGCCGACCTGGCCCTGCCAGAAATCGAGCAGGCTCGACGGCCCACCGGTCTGGAAGGGCGCCCGCGCGCTCTGCCGGTTGTAGTTCAGCGAGCCGAAGCCCTGCTGGGTCTGGGGATAGAGGTTGCCGACGGCGATGCCGAGCTGGGCGCGGGCCTGCAGCACGCGCAGTCCCGCCGCCTGCAGCGTCAGGTTCTGCCGGTAGGCGGCATCGATCAGCCGGTCGAGGACCGGGTCGCCGAAGAGCGTCCACCATCGCTGATCGACCGCACGGCCGGCGGCGATCCGCTCGCTCCCCGCTTCGATCCACTGCTCGCCCACCAGGACCGGCGGCTGCGCAAAATCGGGCCCGACCTTGATGCAACCCGTCAGCGACAGTACCAGCGCAGCGGCGGCGGCAGCGTTCCTGCAACTATGCATCTTTTCTTCCGTAGCCGCCCGGCCCTGTCCTCGGGCATCGGCGGATCTTTAGACATGCAGCCCGCAACGAGTCAACGAGTCCGCAAAGAGGTTGCCGATGCGGAGCAAGCCACGCGCGTGAATGTGGAGAACTGACCCTTGTTTCCGCCTTACCCTTCCTGAATAATTTGCCCCCCGTTTTCACCGTCCTCTCCGTCCGGCATAAGGTCCTCGATGGACATCTCCTTACCGCCCGTGGGACTCGTCATGGGCAGCCAGTCCGATTGGCAGACGATGCGCCACGCTGCCGACACGCTCGACGCGCTGGGCGTCGCACATGAAACGCGTATCGTCTCAGCCCACCGCACCCCGGAACGCCTGTTCAGTTACGCACGCGAAGCGCAGGGGCGCGGAGTGAAGGTGATCATCGCCGGCGCCGGCGGCGCGGCGCATCTGCCGGGCATGGTTTCGGCGCTGACGCCGCTCCCGGTCCTGGGCGTGCCGGTGGAGAGCAAGGCACTGTCGGGCCTGGACAGCCTGCTGTCGATCGTGCAGATGCCGGCCGGAATCCCGGTGGGCACATTGGCCATCGGCCGGGCCGGCGCCGTCAACGCCGCACTTCTGGCAGCCGCCATCCTGGCGCTCACCGACGAGGCCGTCGCCGTCGCCCTGCAGCGGTTCCGCCAGGCGCAGACCGACGCGGTCGGCCTGCACCCGCTCGACGACGCGTGAGCACCAACCGAGCCATGCGCCGCTCCCCATCGAGACCGCTGGCACCGGGCTCCGTCATCGGCATTCTCGGGGGAGGCCAGTTGGGCCGGATGACGGCGCTGGCTGCGGCCCGCTTCGGATACCGCTGCCATGTCTACACGCCTGAACAGGATGCGCCGGCCGCGCAGGTGAGCGAGCGCTGCACCGTGGGTGACTGGAACGATCACGCGGCACTCGACCGCTTCGGCGCCGCCTGCGACGTGGTCACCTACGAATTCGAAAACATTCCGGCCGGTGTCGCCGAAGACGTCGGCCGGCGGGTGCCGGTGTGGCCGGACGCCTCGGTGTTGGCCACCTGCCAGGATCGGATCGCCGAGAAGCGATTCCTGGGGACGATCGGCGTGGCGACCACGCCCTGGCTTCCGGCCGAGGACGAGGCGACGCTGGCGCGTGCCGTCGCCGCCATCGGCCGCCCCTCGGTGCTCAAGTCGGCTCGGCTGGGGTACGACGGCAAGGGGCAGGTCGCCATCGGCGCCGACACCGACCTTGCGCGGGCATGGGCCGAGATGGCGGGCGCTGCCGGCCTGGCCGGTGTCCTGGAAGCCTGGGTGGACTTCACCCTGGAGATCTCGATCATCGTCGCCCGATCGCAGGACGGCGCGATCGCCACCTATGTCCCGGTCGAGAACCGGCACGAGAACCATATCCTGCGCCGGACGATCGTACCGGCCCCGATACCGCACGCCGTGGCTGCCGACGCCGACGGCGTGGCCCGGCGGATCGCAGGCGAGCTGGGACTCGTGGGCGTGCTGGCGGTGGAGATGTTCGTTCGTGCCGACGGCTGCCTGCTGGTCAACGAACTGGCGCCGCGCCCGCACAACTCCGGCCACTGGACGATCGACGCCTGCGCGTGCTCGCAGTTCGAGCAGTGCGTGCGCGCGATCGCCGGCCTGCCGCTGGGACCGACCGACCGGCATGCGGACGCGGTGATGGAGAACCTGCTGGGCTCCGAAATCGAGCGCTGGCGGGACCTCGCAGCCGACCCACAAGCCCGCCTGCACCTCTACGGCAAGCGCGAGGCCCGGGCGGGACGGAAGATGGGGCACGTGACCCGACTGTTCCCCTGCAGCTAAGCCCGAGGACACGCGTCTTCGCCCCGAGACACCACCTATAGGATGCTCTACGCAGCCCGGCACGAGGTGTTGTTGGGAGGGGATGCGAATCGCCCAGAGCGATTCGCATCCGACGGGGTCGCTCGACGGGCGCGGCGGGCTATGGCAGGGTGCCTGAATGATGCAAGAGTAAAGTCACGATTCGCAAGGCTGCGGACGCGGTTACGGACTTTTCTTCAGGTCGGCTGGGAAGGGCGGGGCGGGCCACCTGTGACTCGGCGGCAAAGCTCGTGCATCATCGCGTCGATTCGGTCCTGGTGCGCGGGCGCAGCGGCGGCGGTGCCACCACCAGTCCACGAGCAGGCAGGCAAATGACTTCCGCGACGCAGACGAAAGCACTCAACGAACGTTCTTTCCCCCCGTTCCAGCTGCGCGGCGGGGCGTTCACGCTTCTCGTGCTGCGGCTCGACGACCCTAAGGACCCGGTGCTGTTCCAGGCGCTGCGGGACAAGGTCATGCAGGCACCGAACTTCTTCAGCAATGCGCCGGTGGTCATCGACCTGCAGAACCTGCGGGACGCAGCCCCGTTCAACATGGCCGAGCTGGGTCGCCGGCTGCGCCAGCATCAGCTGGTGCCGATCGGCGTACAGAACGGCACGGAAGAGCAGAACAAGGCAGCGATCAACGCTGGCTGGTGCCTGTTCCCCGAAGGCCGCCAGACAGCGCTGCGGGAGCTGCCGCCCGCCCCGCCCCCGTCCGTCTCCGGCGCGCCGGTCCCCGCGCCCCCCGCTGCCGCACCGACCCAGACACTGGCTCCGACACCGGCACCGGCACCGGCCGACGATGCGTCCGCCCCGGAAGCCGCAGCCGAGGCCGAGGCGGACGGGGCACAGGGCTCGCCGGCACGGCTGGTGACGAAGCCGGTTCGCTCCGGGCGCAAGGTCTACGCCCAGGGCGGCGACCTGGTGGTGATGGCATCGATCAGTGCCGGCGCCGAACTGCTCGCCGACGGCCACATCCACGTCTACGGCGCCTTGCGCGGCCGGGCACTGGCCGGCGTTTCCGGCGACAAGGGCGCGCACATCTTCTGCCGCTCGCTGGAAGCGGAGCTGGTTTCGATCGCCGGCTTCTGGCGGGTCCGCGAGGACATTCCCGAGGCACTCATCGGCAAGCCGGTGCAGGTATTCCTCGACGGCGACCGGATCGCCATCGAACCGCTGGCCTGACAGATTTAAACCGGGTCCGCCGCTCCCCCACGACTGCGGACCCCAAGGGTGGATGGAGGGCAGAGTTGGCCAAAGTCATCGTCATGACGTCCGGCAAGGGCGGGGTCGGCAAGACCACGTCGAGTGCCGCGTTCGCCGCCGGTCTGGCGCTCAAGGGTCAGAAGACGGTGGTCATCGACTTCGACGTCGGCTTGCGCAATCTCGATCTGATCATGGGGTGCGAGCGGCGCGTCGTCTTCGACTTCATCAACGTCATCAATGGCGATGCGCGACTGAACCAGGCGCTGATCCGGGACAAGCGGGTGGAGAACCTCTCGGTGCTCCCGACCAGCCAGACCCGCGACAAGGACGCGCTGACGAAGGACGGTGTGAGCCGGGTGCTCGACGAGCTGCGTGAGCAGTTCGACTACATCGTCTGCGACAGCCCGGCCGGTATCGAGAAGGGTGCCCTGATGGCGCTCTACAACGCCGACGAGGCGGTGATCGTCACCAACCCGGAGGTCTCCAGCGTCAGGGACTCCGACCGGATCCTGGGCGTCCTGCAAAGCCGGTCGCGCCGGGCCGAAGAGGGCCGCGAGCCGGTGAAGGAACACCTGCTGCTGACCCGCTACGACCCGGAGAGGGTCGCCAAGGGAGAGATGCTGAAGGTCGAGGACGTCCTCGAGATCCTGGCGATCCCGCTGCTCGGCATCATCCCCGAGAGCGAGACGGTCCTCAAGGCGTCGAACCTGGGCATGCCGGTGATCATGGACAGGTCCTCGAAGGCCGGCCAGGCTTACGAGGACGTGGTCGGCCGCTATCTGGGCGAGACCATCGAGCACCGTTTCATGCAACCGGAGCGGCGCGGGCTGTTCCAGCGGCTGCTGTGGAGGACCGCATGAGCTTCCTCAGCCTCTTCCGCGCCCGCTCGAAGCCCTCGGCGACGCAGGCGAAGGAACGCCTGCAGATCCTGCTCGCGCACGAGCGCTCCGACCTGGGCAAGCCGGATTACCTGCCCCGCCTGCACAAGGAGTTGCTGCAGGTGATCGCCAAATACGTGGAGATCGACGAGAACAAGATCGTCGTCGATTTCGAGACGGCGGGCAACGTCTCGACCCTGGAGGTGAACATCGAGCTTCCCAACCGGCCGGCGCGGTTGGCGTCAACGGTGGTGGCCACCGCCGCGTCCTGAGGCGCGGGCCACGCCCGAGTACGGCCGTTTGATCAGATCGGTTCGATCTGATCAAACGGCGCTCTAGCCCGGTACGGCCGACTCGGCGCGCTGCGCGTACACGTCTGCAGTTGCCGTGGCGATGGCGTGCATGACGGGAATCTGGGTGAGCGGCTGCCCGCTGCAGACGTCCCGTGCCGCCCGGGCGAGGTCCTGCCAGACCTCGTCGCCGCCGGCTTCGCGCAGCGCAAATGCGGTCCAGGCCAGCATCGCGGCCCAGCGCTCCCGCCGCGGGGAGAGGATCCCGTCGCTGACGAGCTGCGTGTGCTCTTCCGGCGATCCCGGCGTCGCGGACAGCAACGCCTCGACCTCGTCGTCGTCCTCGAACCAGCTGTCCAGGAACGGATAGACCTCCATCAGGTCGTCGGGACCGTCCCCCGGAGGCGGCTCGTCGCCCGATCCGTCCGGCCGCGCATCGGCAGCCCGGCACAGGGTGCCGATCAGCTCGTCCATGTCCGTCGCCTGCGGGTTGAGGTCCCCCACTCCCGCCGCCTCGGCGAACTGCAGGAGAGCGAAGGGCGGCTGCAGGCCGGCACGGATCGATACGCCGAGGAAATGCGCGATCGCCTTCGACAGATAGGCTGCCGACGACGGATAGAGATCCAGGTGGTCGCTGACCTCCTGCATCAGTCCGTCCAGCTCCCGGCGGGTGAGCTCGGACTGGACCCAGGCGTCGCGCATGCCGACATCGAGGTTGATCAACATGCAGCACACCCCATACCGGCGCTTGTTTCGGACGACGACGAACACGGTCTGGGTGCCGGAGCCGTCGAAGGCCGACGCAAGGATGTCGCTGACCACGGGTGTGGGCCACGACGCACAGACGACGCCCCGCTGGCGGCATACCCGGATCGCCTCGTCCAGGCTCGGCCGGTCGGCTTCGGGAAGCCAGTTGCGCAGCGAGACGATGCGCCGCAGCATCACGCCGTTGACTTGGCCCAGCGAGCACAGCGGCACGAGCGCACCGGCAACCGCGGTGCGCACCTCGCTCGCCTCGTCGAGCAGCCAGCCGATCGCGGCCTCCCGCACCGTCTCCTGTTCGGCCTGCAACATCGCCACCGCCATCTTCGCCCGCTGGGCGGCGGGGAACGCGCCGGCATGGGAGAACATCTGGCTGAACAGCAGGAACGGGTCGCCCTCGGACATCTCGATCGCGCCGCCCCACGGATCGCCCATCTCGTTGACGGTATTGGGATCGGCGTCTTCCGCCGTCGAAGCCGCCAGCTCCGCCATCAGCTCCCGGAGCGGCTCGCCCATCTCCAGCTTGGCGTGGATGAACTGCGTCAGGATCATCAGCAGCGCCCCGGGCTGCAATCGTCCGTCGCGGCCGAGCGCCAGCAGGTTGCCGCGCAGCCGATCCGCCAGCGCCATGGCTTCGCCGATCCGGCGTTCGGTGCGGTAGCGGATCATCTCCAGGCCGCGGCCGACCAGAAACACCAGTGTCGCCAGCAGGGCGTCGTCGGGACGTTTCTTGGCGCTCTCGCGGACGATCATGTCGATCAGTTCGGCGACCGTCTCCGGCTCCCGATCCAGGAACTCGATCATCACGGCGATCCCGTCGCCGAGTTGCCCGCCCTTCAGGTCCCGGGCGGCAGCCTTGCAAAGCTTCAGCAGAATGGCACGGTCCGACATCGGGGAGCACACCAGGATAGGGAAGACGCGCGTTGCAGCCACCTTAGACGGCGACGTGCAGCAGGCAAAGCCGCTTATCCGGCCTCGCCCGCCCGTTCGTCCCGGTCGACGGGCAGACCATGACCGAAGGCGTCAGCCGCCAGTCACGCTCATCTGTCGAGGAACGGCCGGCTGGCGTGGGCGGCGGTCGATGACGAAGTCGTGGCCCTTCGGCTTGCGGTCGATGGCGGCGCGAACGGCAGTATCCAGCGCCGCATCGCCGGCAGCCGCCGGATGGGCACGGACGACCGTGCGCAGGTCCGCGGAATCCTCCTGGCCCAGGCAGAGGTACAGGCGGCCGGTGCACGTCAGCCGCACCCGGTTGCAGGATTCGCAAAAATTGTGGGTGAGCGGGGTGATCAAGCCCAGCTGCACCCCCTCCTCCTCCACGCGGACGTAGCGCGCCGGCCCACCGCTGCGCACGTCGAGCGGCGTCAGGGTCCACCGCCGCTCCAAGCGGTCGCGCACCTCGCCCAGCGACAGATACTGGTGGCGCCGGTCCTCGCCGCCGATGTCCCCCATCGGCATCACCTCGATCAGCGTCATGTCGAGTCCGCGCCGCCCGCACCAGCGGATCAGGTCGGCGATCTCGTCCTCATTGACGCCGCGCAGCGCCACGACGTTGATCTTCACCCGCAGCCCGGCGGCCTGGGCGGCGTCGATCCCGGCCATCACCTGCTGAAAATCGCCGATGCGGGTGATCCGGCGGAATTTCTCCGGATCGAGCGTATCGAGGGAGACGTTGACCCGGCGCACGCCGCAGTCGACCAATTCGGATGCGAAGATCGCGAGACGGCTGGCGTTGGTCGTGAGCGTCAGTTCGTCCAGCGCTCCCGTGGCCAGGTGCCGCGACAGGGCCTGGAACAGCCCGATGACGCCTCGGCGGACGAGCGGCTCGCCGCCGGTGATCCGCAGCTTGCGCACGCCGGTGCGGACGAAGGCGCTGCACACCCGGTCGAGCTCTTCCAGGGTCAGCAACTCCGCCTTCGGCAGGAAGGTCATCGCTTCCGACATGCAGTAGACGCAACGAAAGTCGCAGCGGTCCGTGACCGATACGCGCAGGTAGGTGACCCGCCTGCCGAACGGATCGACGAGTCCGGTTTGCGTCTCGCGGGTCTGCCGCGCGCCGACCGGCGACCCGGGGACGATCGTCATCGGCAATCGGCGTGCTGAAGGCATTGATCCCCGATCAACAGTCCGCTCCTTTCCGACACGCGTGTTCGATCCCCAGATATGGGGCTGGCCGAAGGCGCACAACGGCGGCAAACCCGGAAATCGCCTCCCTCGTGCAGTTGGCAGCCCTGCCCGCACCGGGCCGTCCCAAGTCCCAGGAACCAACAGGAGCTTCCCACATGAAGTCACTCACCGTGCGCCACATCACCACCTACATGTATACGGAGCCGGTCCAGTTCGGCGAGCACCGCCTGATGTTCCGCCCGAGAGACAGTCACGACATGCGGCTGCTCTCCACCAGCCTCACCATCTCGCCGCCGGCTCAGGTCCGCTGGCTGCACGACGTCTTCGGCAACTCCATCGCCATTGCGACGTTCGCCGAAGCGGCCAGCGAGCTGAGCTTCACAAGCGAAATCGTCCTCGAGCACTTCGGCATCACCAAGACCGACTTTCCGCTGGACCACCAGGCCGAAACGTATCCGTTCGTCTACGATCCGGACGAACTGCCCGACCTGATGCCCTCGATCGAGCGCCGCTATCCGGACCCGGAACGCCGACTCGAGGATTGGGTCAAGCAGTTCTACTCGGGTGAGCCCGTCGCGACGCAGGACATGCTCGTCCGCATGACACAGGCCATCAAGGAGCAGTTCGCCTACCAACCGCGATATCGCTTCGGCACGCAGACGCCGTTGGAGACCCTTTCGTCCGGCAGCGGCACCTGCCGCGATTACGCGCTGCTGATGATGGAGGCGACGCGGACGCTGGGCCTCGGCGCCCGCTTCGTCACCGGATATTTGTACGACGCCGCCGCCGACGCCACTCCGGGCGGCCTCGTTGGTGGAGCCGCGACGCACGCCTGGGTGCAGGTCTACCTGCCCGGCGTCGGCTGGGCGGAATTCGATCCCACGAATGGCATCATCGGCGGCGAAAACCTGATCCGGGTCGCGGTCGCACGGGACCCACTGCAGGCGGTGCCGTTACAGGGAAGCTTCCAGGGTCCGTCGAACGCCTTCATCGATATGACGGTGGACGTTCAGGTGACGATGACCTGATCCGCCTCGGTGAGCCCTGGCGATCGATAGGAACGAAAAATTCGACGACCAGCCATTTTGTCCTTGCTTGGCCGCTAAGATAGGCTTATAGCCCTATTTAGCGAACGCCACAGGTATGCCCTCCCGGATCTGAGGGCTTTACCCCCCTTCCTCGACCCCCGCTGCTCCGATCGCACGGCCCCGGCTCCGCCGGTGGCCGCATCGGCGCGGCGTCGTTCCGGTCGGATCGGAAGGATGCGGCGCCTTCGCCCGCACCGTCCCGTCCCGAAAAACGACGAGGTCCTCCGATGATCGAGGCGATCACGCTCGAAACCGCGCATCTGCTGGGCGATGCCCTGCCTTCCTCCCACCGCCTGCGCCACCGCATCTTCGTCGAGCGGCAGCGCTACCAGGTTTCGTGCTGGCGGGGCATGGAGTGGGATCAGTTCGACACCCCGGCCGCCGTCTACCTGTTGTGGCGGGACCCGGCGCTGCGGGTGCGCGCGGTGGCGCGGCTGATCCCGACATCGGTCCCGTACATGATCCAGCAACTGTGGCCGGAGTTGCTGGAGAGCGGCGAGATCCCGGTGCGCAACGACATCTGGGAAGTGACCCGCTTCGGCATCGACCGGGACCTGGAGCCCGCTGTCCGCGTCCGGATCTTCGGCGAGATGTTCTGCGCCTTCGCCGAATTCGGGCTGAAGGCGAACATCAGCGAGTTCATCTTCGTCACGCCTTCCAGGGTCATCGACAGCGCGCTGACCCATGCCGGCGTGGAAGCACGGCGGCTGTCACTGCCGCGGCGCCTGGGCGGCCTGCCGGTTGTCGCCGCCCGCTCCGCCGTCAGCCACGATGCCCTGATGAAGCTGCGCCGGCACCACCAGATTCCCGGCCCGGTGCTGCGGATCGCCGGGGAAGAGGACGCGCAGGCGGCCTGAGGAGCGCTCGGCGCGGTTCGCCGCGACCGGCCGACGGTCCTGCGGAACCGACCTCGCCTCGATCAGAACCGCCAGACGGCCTGCACGGAGAGAGTGTCCACGTGATTGTCGCTGCTGCCGTCCAGATTGCCTCGGAAGGTATTGCCCGGGGCGTCGGCACGCAGGCCGAGCTGTGCGCTCTCGATGAAGAAGTGGCTGTAGCCCGCGGCGATGCTCAGCTGCGGCAGCACCCGATACTCGGCACCGATCGCCAGCATGATGCCGTTGTTGATCGGGGTGCGCGGGGTGCGGGTCTTGTTGCGGGCCGGGCTCTGGTCGTAGGCGACGCCCGAGCGCAGCGTCCAGTCCTCGGCCGGACGCCAACTCCCGCCGACTGCGAGGAACCAGGTGTCGCGCCAGTCCTGCTCGGTGACGTCGTCCGGCTGGCCGCTGCCGTCGAACTTCACCCGCAGGGTGCGGAAGCGGCTCCAGCGCGTCCAGGTGGCTTCGGCCATGACCGCCCAGGCATCGTCGATTTCGTAATGGGCACCGAACGACACGACGTCCGGCGTCGTCAGCTTCGCCTTGGCCTTGGTGGTGCCGCCCTGGGCGCCGACTGCGGCGCCGATGCCGGCGTCGTCCAGCTGCAGCCGGGCGTCACCGCGGATCTCGTGGCGAATGGCGGAGCGGTAGCCGACGCCGAACCGGGTCCCGGGTTCCGGCTCGTAGAGCACGCCCGCAGTCCAGCCGAACCCCCAGTCGTCGCCCACCAGCTTGGAAAAGCCGTCCTGCCGGGTCGGCTGCGCCCCCGGAACGCCCGAAACCGCGCCGATGGTTCCGAAATCGACGGCGTTGGTGAGTTTCGCGTCCAGCTGCTGCGCCTGCAGGCCGATGGCCAGCGTGAGATCCTCCAGCGGGTCGACGGCCAGCACCGGGTTGAACGCCAGCGACTGGATGCGCGAATGCACCGCCTGATAGCGGCCGATCCAGTCGGCCTGATAATCCGTCTCGAAACCGAATGGTGCGTTCACGGCGAGCCCGAGGCGGATGCCGTGGAGCGCCTCGACGGCATCGGACACGTCCCACACTGCGTACAGCGCCGGGATGAGCGACGCGGTGCCGGCGTTGCGCCCGCCCTCGCTGCCGGCCACGGGCACGCCCTGCACCGTGGTGGCCTCGCCGTCGCGGAACTTGGCGCTCGACAGAACGTAGGTGGTGACGCCTGCCGCCTGGCTGCCGTCGATATGCCCGAGTGCAGCGCCGTTGTAGAACATGTAGGTCACGTCCTCCGCGCCCGCGGTGGCCCCGGCGAAGGCGTTTCCCATCGCGGCGGCACTTTGTTCGCGGACGAAGAAGGCCGAAGCCTCGGCATCGGCAGCGAAGCCGAAGCCGCCGCCCACGCCCGCGAGCGCGAGGAGCGCGGCGCGCGCGCCCGGGCGGCGCGAATGCGTCGCTCCGGGCCGAGCAGCCACAATCGTGATGGCCTGAAAATTCCCCATTGGCGGGTTGCCCCTGCTGAGGACGTCTGGCAGAGGCAGGCTTCGAGGCACGGTTCAGGCGAACCGGACGCCGGGATTATTACCCCTTCCTGTGCACGCTATACACCGCCGCACACACCCGATCCAAGGGGCAAATGGAGTAAAAGGCGTTCAATGTCCCCCGTAGGGGGTAGATTTCCGTTCGCAACTCACACCGTGCCGTCGGCGGATGCGCACATCCGGGCGGCTGGGGCGCGGCGGTGCCCGTCCGTCAGTCCCTCAGCTGAAATGCCGGGCCGCACCGCCGAACTCCTGTCCCAGGGTGCGCGCCCGCTCGCGGCACATCCGGGCGTAGGACAGACACTTGCGCGCCCGATGGTGGGCGTTGCGGGCCGCCTCCAGGTGGGACTGGTAGATCCCCGCATCGGCATGCCGACGCGATTTCCGGGCAGCACCGATATAGCGGCGGGCGGTCTGCAGGTACTGCCGGGCCTGCAGGAAGGACGTCATCTCCCCGCGCAACAGGGCCCCCAGTCGCAGCTGCAGGTCGGCCCAGTTCCCACCGGTGCACTCGCGCTCCACGTCGCGGCCGATCGGTTCGGCCGGCAGAAAGAACACGGACGCCCCGTGCTCGACTACGAACGCCTGGTTGCCGATGTCGTCGATGCTCATGGTCTGCTGCTCCCCGGGCTACCGCTCCGTTCGCCCGCCGAAGCGGGCCGCCTCGATGTGCATGCTAGGCGTCCCACCTCAACCCGGATACCTACCGGAATGGGTAGGTTGACCGGCGCCTCGTCGTCCCGCCACCGCACAACCCATGATCAACGTCGAAGCGGCGCCGACAGAACGCACGACGCGCAACCCCCTTGACCAAGTTGAAAAAAATCGAGATGATCGCCCCCCAAATAGGGGGACGAATCCGCCCGACTTCCCGGGGAGGATGCAGGGACGCGTCGCTTAGGGGAGTTCTTGATGCTCAGGAAAGGCCGTAGGCCAGGTTCGCCGCCGGCATTGGACCCGCCGCCGCCCGCAGTTGCGGCGATCGGTGGAGTCTGGCCGGTATGCAACCGCCTGGCCGGCGGCCTCCGTCATCCGCCTCGATCCGGAACTTCGTCCCCATGCCCGACTCCCACGTACTCCTACGCCACGCCACCCCCACGCCGTGGGGCAGTGCGTCCTGGGGCAAAAGACCATGACCCGCGTCACCAAGACCAGCCTCGCGCAGGTGGAAGCGCTCCCCGACACCGGCCCCCCGATCCTTCCCGCCCACGCCTTTCTCCAACAGTATGACAGCGGCGGCGAACCGGCTGTCGTTTTCGACCACTACTGCTCCACGGTCGAGCGACTGGGCTACGACATCGTCGCACTCATTCCGGTTACGCCCGCGGCACGGTGCGCACTGGGTCTGCCCGAGATCGGGCCGGCGGTGGCGGCCAACGTTCCTCCGGCCTGGGTCGAGCACTATTTCACCGAGGGCTATCAGCTCTACGACCCGGTCCTGTTGCAGACGCCGCAACAGGATCAGCCGCTCATCTGGGACGAGCTGCTGCACCACGCGCCACTGACGCCGAAGCAGCGACGGGTGCTGCAGGAGAGCCGCGATGCCGGCATTCACAACGGGGTCAGCATCCCGCTGCACGGGCCGCGAGGCGAAACCTACGTGGTCAGCCTCGGCAGCGAACGGCAGACGACGGGGGGCCCGCAGGAACTGGCGCAGGTGCACCTGCTGTCGATCCAGTTCCTGCTCTCCTATTCCCGCGCGCTGCGTCAGAAGGCCGACGATCCGCTGGTGCGCATCACCGACCGGGAACGGGAATGCCTGACATGGACCGCACGCGGCAAGAGCGCCTGGACGATCGGCAAAATCCTCGGCGTCTCCGAACACACCGTCAATTTTCACCTCAAGCGCTGCATGAGCAAACTGGGAGCCACCAACCGCATGCAGGCAGTGGTCGCCGCCGTGCGGCTGGGGTTGATCCTGCCGTGAGCTCCCCGCGGTCGAGAGCCTGAGGTGCCCTGGAAGCCCGTCGATCCGGCACAGGCGGAGCGGGAGCGGATGCGGCGCGCGGCGATGGAGGCGGCACGCCCGAAAAACCACAATCAGGCGTATAAGCGCGCGGCATGGCGGGAGATCCGCGGCAACAAGCTGGCCGCCGACCCGATCTGTGAGTTCTGCAGGATCGCGACGGCGACGGAAGTCGACCACATCAACGAGGACCCCTGGGACAACCGCCTGGAAAACCTCCGCAGCGCCTGCAAGCCCTGCCATTCGGCGCGGACGATCCGCGACCGCATGGCCCGGCGCAGGCGTGGGCGGGTCCCACCGGACGACCCCGATCCGAGCTGAGCGCCGCCCGACCGGTTGCGCGCCGGTGCGCATCGCGCGATAAGCGCAGTTCCTGGCAGCGGCAAGGACGAGGGCCATGGCAGAGGCGGATGGAACTGCGGCATTCGACCGCAGCGATGCGAAGGCTTACGCGTTCTGGACCCGGGACACCGTCCGCTTCTCCGACATCGACCGATATCGACACATCAACAACGTCGCCACCGCCACCTATTGCGAGACGGGCCGTGTCGAGTTCGCCGAAACCCTGTGGCCGGGCTCGACCGCCGGCGAGGGCGAAGGCTGGGTAATCGTGCGGCTCACCGTCACCTTCCTGGCGCAGGCGCACTACCCCGGCCAGGTGGAGATCGGAACCCGGGTCGAACGGGTCGGCCGGTCCTCCTGCAGCATCGGTCAGGGCCTGTTCAAGGACGGGATCTGTTTCGCCACCAGCGACGCGGTGATCGTCTGGATCGGCCCGGAAGGTCAGGCCCTACCCTTCCCCGATCCCCTCGCCGCGCGCCTTCGGCAGGAAGCCGACCTGCCTCAGCTCACGGCTCCCCGCTGATCGCCGTCGCCGTCGCCGTCGCCGTCGCCGTCGCCGTAGGCAGTGTGAGCCGGAACTTTGCACCGGTGTCCAGGTTCTCCACCCACAGGCGCCCGCCGTGGGCCGTTGCGATCGCTTCGCTGATCGCGAGCCCGATGCCCAGCCCGTGCCGCTTGGTGGTGACGAACGGCTGGAACAGTCGGTCCGCTATCTCCGGGGAGATGCCGGGGCCGCTGTCGCACACCGCGACCTCGATGGCGCAGGGTTGTGTCTGCCTCGTCTCCACCAGCACGATCCGTCGCGCCATGGACGCCGTCGCCTCGATGGCGTTCCGCAGCAGATTGACCAGGACCTGATGGATCTGCACGCGGTTGACATTCGCCGGCAGCAGGTCGGGCTGCAGCGACAGCCGCAGATCGACCCCGTCGGCGTTCGACGTGCCGACGGTCAGCGCCACCGCTTCCTCGACGATGCGGTTGATATCCTCGCTTGCCAGGACGAGTTCCCCTTGCCGGATGTAGGTGCGCAGGCCGGCGATGATCTCGCTGCAACGTTCGATCTGTTCCGCCGTGCGCCTGGCGATGTCGGCCACCTGCGGGGCGCCGCCGGCCTGCGCCGAATGGCGGACGGCGTTCGCATAGTTGAGCGCCGCGGTCAGCGGCTGCTTCAGCTCGTGCGTCACCGCCGAAACCATCTGTCCCAGTTCGTTCGCGCGCGCCGTGCTGCGCAGCTGGTCCCGGAGGTCATGGATGCGCTTCTCCGCCCGGATGCGTTCGGTCATGTCGGTGGCGACGCAGTGCAGCTCTTTCCGGCCGCTCTGATCAATGACCCGGACATTGATCAGCATCGTCAGAATCGCGCCGCTCTTCGCCCGCCACAGCGTCTCGAATTCGTCGCCGCCGCAGCGAAGGATGCGCGCGATGCGTGCTGCGGTATCGCCCGGCGTTTCCTTCGCCTCGTAAGCGGCAATCGGCAGCTTCACCAGTTCCTCGCGCGTGTAGCCGAGGATGCGGGCAAGGGAGTCGTTGACCGCGATCGGCGCCGTCGTCTCCGGATCGATGATGTACTGCGGGTTGGGCGAGTTGTCGAACAGGCGGCGATAGAGCGCCTCCTGCTCGCGCAGCCGGCGCAGCATCGGCTCGCCGACGGACACGAACAGAATGACGCCGGCACCGATCAGCAGCACGCCGGCTGAGAACGCGATGACGGTGGCGCGGATGAACGGACGGCGCAGGTCGCGCAGCTCGACGTGCGCGACCAGTCCCACCTGCAGGGACGGGACCGGCGCGTAGGCGGCCAGGACATGGCGCCCCTTCATCTCCACGGAATCGATCGTTCCGGTCTGCCCACTGAGAGCCAGCCTCATCGGCGTCGTTTTCTCGTCGTCCCAGGGCACCAGCGTACTCGCGTCCGCAGGGGCATCCGGCTCGTCGACCAGCATTTCAATCCCGGCGTGCGAGCGCTGTCCGATCAGCAGGTGCAGCGAGCTGTCGGGATTGAGCTGATGGATCTGGCGGCCGTGGGCCTCGATGAGCTGCAGCAGGGAGGCCGAGCGTGCGCCCGCCGGGTAATCGGTATAGCGACGATCGAAGCGGGCGACGGATTCCATCAGCCGTGCCTGATTGGTCACGATGTCGACCAGCCGCTTGCGCTCCGCGTCGAACGCCGCCTGGTACAGTGCCACGATGGACAGCGCGGGCGTGGCGAAGCCGACCACCGTCATGATCACGACGAGCAACCAGAACCGCCGGCGGTGATCCGCGCCGCTGCCGCTGCGGTTTTCGGCCGTCATCCTGTCTGCCGCTCCCCATGCTGCGTTGCCTGCGCTCCGCCGGGGAGGACTCGCGGCCCCTGGGCCGCACGCGCCCCATCCCGGGCGATCCACTGTGACGGCAGCCTGTCGCCCTGCGCGGTGCTTACGGCGGTCCGCCTCGCCGACCCTCGCATCACGGACAGGGGCGGCACGGGAATCGGCGTCCCGGGCAGTCTCCGCACGGGCTTCCTGCCGGACGTGAATGCCTGGCGGAGGGAGTGGGATTCGAACCCACGACACCTTTCGGTGAACACACTTTCCAGGCGTGCGCCTTAAGCCGCTCGGCCATCCCTCCGGCGACGCCCGCTGCGTTCAGGCGTCATTTGCGACAGACGGTAGCCGAGGGAACCCGGTCCCGCAACCTCCTTGCCCCATCGGCCGGCAATTGCCCGGCGGATGCCGGCGTCCGCCCCGGGGACTGCGATCCGCTCGTCGGCATTGCGCCCGTCGGCGGGCTCGCGCGCCTCAACCGAGGCTTTCACATCCGCTACCGGGGTGATAAGAAGATTGCAAGAAGGGGAGCAAAGACCATGGTCGTGAACGCGCAGGCTGTCATCCAGGCGATCGTTCGAGCGCTCGAGGAACCCCCGGCCCGGACGAGGCAGGTGCGCAAGCCGGTGATCACCGTCTCCCGCACCATCGGCTCCGGCGGCGACTACGTCGCTCGCACCGTCGCCGACCGGTTGGGCATCGAACTGTACGGCTCCGAGATCATCAACGGCATCGCCGCGGAGGCGAACGTCAGCACGGCGCTGATGCAGACCCTGAACGAGAAGCTCGACGCGGTCGATGCCTGGATCTACTCGGCCGTGTTCGGCAAGCACGTCTCCCGCGACGAGTACGTGCACTTCCTCTCCACCGTCATCCGCGGCCTGTACCACACGGGCGGCGTCGTCGTCGGCCGCGGCGGACATGTCATCCTGGCCGGCCGCGACGTGCTGCGGGTGCGGATCGTCGGATCCGTCGAGGCGTGCGCGACGCGCATCTCCGAGCAGGACGGCACCTCGTACGCCGAGGCGAAGCGAAAGGTGCAGGAGAGCAGCAAGCGGCGGGGCAAGTTCGTCTGGGATCTGTTCCATTCCCGCTACAACGACCCCACCAACTTCGACCTGGTGATCAACACCGATTACTTCCGTCGGCTGGACGATGTGGTCGAGTTGATTCTGATCGCCGTCCGTGCCCGGGGGCTCGACCGGAAGTGGACGCCGCCGCAGCAGGTGGCGGCGGCGCAGACCGGGGCGTAGGCAGGCCCCGACCCCCTTCCCCGCCCGCCCAGCGCTGCGCGCACCGCCCGGACAGTCTCCGGCGGTGCCGGCGAGGGGGTACCGGCAATCCGTCCGGTCGCTTCAGCCCTGGCTTAGAGCGCGGTTTGATCAGATCGAACCGATCTGATCAAACGGTCGTACTCCAACTGTTTGATTTTCAGAGCAATATCCGATCAAGCGATTCCGCTTGATCGGATATTGCTCTAAGTCCCGTTTCCACCGCGGCCGAACGGGGAACACGTCGCCGACCACGGCCGCTACCCGGCGCCTTCAGCCGTTCCCCCCATGTCCTCTCCTGCCCGCCCTCATCAGCGGCCACACCTCCGCTCCGCGCCGGTCCGCCTGATTCCCCGGAAGGGCAACCACCCCCCCAGTCGGCAGCATCGGCAAGGCTGATTGCCCCGGAGCACGGTTTGATTTTTAGAGCCAGTCAATCCGATCAAGCGAGTCCGCCTGATCGGATATTTCCCTAGCCGGAAAGCCGACGGTCACGGCTCCGGGTTACTACTGCAGATAGGCGGTTCTCGCCCACCTGTAGGCGAAAAAACGCGGCCAAATCAACTTTTTCAACTAGCCAATTCAGAGAATGATATGATAAAAATTTCTATTATTCGGTTCATATCAGGGTAGGTATGAGCCGAGAGGGGGAGGCGTTCTTGGGCCGTTTCTGCCGCCAGAGGACCGCAATTCTTTGGATTCCGGGTCCTCGCAGGGGTAGCCGAACGTTCGCGCCCGCCGGAACTCCAGGCACGGATGTCGTGTCGGATTGCGCGTGATCCGATCCCGGTGATCGCGGAAATTCGGGGATGGGGATTCAATCAATGCATGCACGATCGGAGCTAATGCTGAAAGGGGCACTCGTGGGTCTGAGCGCCATGGGCACACTTCTGGCATCGTCGGCGGATGCCGGCCCTCCGGCGGGGAATCGCATTTCCGTCTGCAAGCACGCCCGCCACTGCGACTACACGACGATCCAGGCGGCGATCGATTCCGCCGTCTCCGGCGACCGGATCGACGTCGGTCGGGGGACCTACGTGGAGAACCTCGTGATCTCCAAGAACCAGAGCATCGACATCGTCGGTGCCTCGCCGCGCAGAACCACCATCGAGGCCGCCACGGACGGCTCGCCGGTGGTCGATGTCGTATGCAATTCCACGGGGCCGGTCAGGATCAGGATCGCCAACGTCACGATCACCGGCGGCAAGCTGACGTCGAGCAAGATCAAGGAAGCCGCCGGTGCCGGCGTGTCCAACCAAGGGTGCGATCTGACACTGTTCGACACCGTGGTCACCGGAAATACTGTCGTCGGCAGTGGTGCCGATTTGCACAATGCCTTCGGTGGCGGGATCGCCAACCGCCTCGCAAGCAAGCTGACGCTTCGCGACACCACCGTCATCGCCAACTCCATCACCGGCGTGAACGTGGTTGCATTGGGAGCGGGTCTCTACAACGACGGCACGCTCGAAGTCATCGATAGCCTGCTCTCGAGCAACAGGGCAACCCCTGCGACCGGCGCGACCTTCTTCCGCGGTCAAGGCGGCGGCCTCTTCTCGACGATCGGTTCCGCGATCATCAAGGACAGCCGCGTTACGGACAATGCCGTCGAGGCTGCGGGTGCCGTCTCCGCCGGCGGCGGCATCGTCAATACGGTCGGCTCGATGCAGATTCTCGGCAGCAACATCGCCCGCAACAGTGCCGGTGAAGGTGGCGGCATGTACATGGAGGGGACGGTGCTGCTCGACGACAGTTCCGTCCGCCGCAACGTCGCGACGGTCAGGGGCGGCGGCGTCTTCGTGACCGGAACCGCCAACCTTCTCGGTGCCGGAACACTGAACATCAACTACAGCAACATCAACCGCAACGTCGCGGACGGCACCACGGTCGGCAGTGGCGGCGGCATCTTCACCGAAGAGGGCGGAGTGGTGAATGCGGTCGATGCCACCATTCGCGCCAACGCGCCCGACAACTGTGCCGGCGGCTTCGCCTGCTGAACTCTCCTCTGACCTGAACTCCCTCCAGGGCGGTCGGCGAAAGCCGCCGCCCCGTCTTTTCCGCATCCGCATCCGAATGCAGCGTTCGGTCCGCGCAAGGGGCGAGCGCATGCACCCGCTGGCAAATCCCGTGGAATACGCTGGCGCTTCGGCGCCTGGCGGATGGGGAGGGATTCGAACCCTCGATGGGCTTTTGACCCATACTCGCTTAGCAGGCGAGTGCCTTCGACCGCTCGGCCACCCATCCGTCGCCGGTCCGGGGCGCGTGGCGCCCGTGCAACCGGTTGTGAGAGGCGGAGACTGTCGGCGTTTCGTTCCCCTGTCAAACTGAAATCACGCCCGCCGGCCGGGCGAAGCGCGCGGCTCGCCGACTGCAGGCGCCGCAACCGTTGATCACCCGCCCCGGGCGCGCTAAGTCCAGGCGGGCGCCGGTCACCAGCCGGCGGGCGCGAGGCGAGGATGAAGCGATGGCATACGTGATCGCAGGCGACAGCGGCGACTGGGAAGTGGTGATCGGGCTCGAGGTGCACGCCCAGATCATCTCCCGCTCGAAGCTGTTCTCGGGTGCGGCCACCGACTTCGGCGCCGAGCCGAACACGCAGGTGAGCCTGGTGGATGCGGCCTTCCCCGGCATGCTGCCGGTGCTCAACCGGCTGTGCATCGAGCAAGCGGTGCGCACCGGGCTCGGCCTGAACGCGCAGATCAACCTCACCAGCGTCTTCGAGCGCAAGAACTACTTCTACGCCGACCTGCCGGCCGGCTACCAGATCTCCCAGTACCAGCGGCCGCTGGTCGGCGAAGGCCGGGTGACCATCGACCTCGCCGACGGCAGTTCGCGCGAGATCGGCATCGAGCGCCTGCACGTCGAGCAGGATGCGGGCAAGTCGCTGCACGACCAGCATCCGCGGGCGACGCTCATCGACCTGAACCGCGCCGGCGTGGCGCTGATGGAGATCGTCTCCCGGCCGGACATCCGCAGCCCGGAGGAAGCGGGCGCCTACCTGCGCAAGCTGCGCGCCATCATGCGCTACCTGGGCACCTGCGACGGCAACATGGAGCAGGGCTCGATGCGCTGCGACATCAACGTCTCTGTCCGTCCGCTGGGGGAGAACAGCCTGCGCACCCGGGCCGAGGTGAAGAACGTCAACTCGGTGAAGTTCGTCATGCACGCGATCGAGCACGAGGCGGCCCGGCAGGTGGCGCTCTACGAGAGCGGCGGGACGGTGGTGCAGGAGACGCGGCTGTACGATTCCGGGCGCGGCGAGACCCGCTCGATGCGCGCCAAGGAGTTCGCCCACGACTACCGCTACTTCCCCGACCCGGACCTGCTGCCGCTGAACCTGGACCCCGAAGAGGTGGAGCGCATCCGCGCCGCGCTGCCGGAGCTGCCCGACCAGCGCAAGCAGCGGTTCATCGAGGCGTACGGCCTGAACGCCTACGACGCCGAGGTGCTGACGGCGGAGAAGGAGGCGTCCGAGTACTTCGAGCAGGTGGCGAAGGGCCGCGACGGCAAGCAGGCGGCCAACTGGGTGATCACCAACCTGTTCGCGGTGCTCAACAAGCAGGGCCGGGCGATCGGCGACTCGCCGATTTCCGCCGACAACCTGGGCAGGCTGCTGGACCTGATCGCCGACAACACGATTTCCGGGCGCATCGCCAAGGACGTCTTCGAGATCATGGCCGAGACCGGCGGCGAGCCGGCCGCGATCATCCAGGCGAAGGGACTGAAGCAGATCACCGATGCGGGCGCCATCGACGCCGCGGTGCAGACCGTGCTCGCCGCCAACCCCGGCCAGGTGGAGCAGTTCCGCGCCGGCAACGAACGGGTGCTGACCTGGCTGGTCGGCCAGGTGATGAAGGCGACGGCGGGAAAGGCCAACCCGGCGCAGGTGAACGCGATGCTGCGGGCGAAGCTGGGGGGGTAGCGGGACAGCGGTGCTGCTGCGCGGCGGTCTCGGGCGGCGGTCTCGGGCGGCGGTCGCCGGCGTGCGCTAGCGGTCAGGCGCGGCGCCAGAGGGTGCCCTTGGCCGTGTCCTCGAGCACGATGCCGGCGGCCAGCAGGTCGGCGCGGATGGCATCGGCGCGGGCGAAGTCGCGGGCCTTGCGCGCCGCCACCCGCTCGCCGATCAGCCGTTCGATGTCCGCCTCGGCGATGGCACCGGCGCCGCTGCCCGGTTGCCAGCGGAACCACGCCTCCGGGTCCTGGCCCAGCAGGCCCAGCAGGCCGGCGCCGTCCAGCAGCCGGCTGCGGGCGGCCGCCTGCTCCGCCTCGCCCTCGGCCCGGTTCAGGTCGGCGATCTGCTCGTGCAGCACGGCGAGCGCCTGCGGCGTGTTCAGGTCGTCGGACAGCGCCTCGATCATCGGCCCGCCCCCCTCGCCTCCCCCGCCTCCCTCGGCCTCGGCCTCGGCACGGGCGACGCCGGCCGCCGCCTGCCCCGCGGTGCGCAAGGCACCGTACATCCGGTCCAGCACCCGCTTCGCCTGGGCGATGCCGTCGCGGGTGAAGTCCAACGGCTGCCGGTAGTGGGTCTGCAGCAGCACCAGGCGGATCGCCTCGCCCGGGAAGTCCTGCAGCAGGTCGTGGACGGTGTAGAAGTTGCCGAGGCTCTTCGACATCTTCTCGCCCTCGCTCATCAGAAAGCCGTTGTGCATCCAGACGCGGGCGAACGGCCGGCCGTCGTGGGCGCAGGTGCTCTGGGCGATCTCGTTCTCGTGGTGCGGAAAGATCAGGTCGGCGCCGCCGCCGTGGATGTCGAAGGTCTCGCCCAGGTAGCGGCAGCTCATCGCCGAGCATTCGATGTGCCAGCCGGGCCGGCCGCGCCCCCACGGGCTGTCCCAGCCGGGATCGCCGTCGGCCGAGGGCTTCCACAGCACGAAGTCCTGCGGGTTCCGCTTGTAGGGGGCCACCTCGACGCGGGCGCCCGCGATCATCTCGTCCAGGTCGCGCCGCGACAGCGCCCCGTAGCCCGGCATCGAGGGCACGTCGAACAGCACATGGCCGTCGGCGGCATACGCGTGGCCGCACTCGATGAGCCGGGCGATCATCGCCTGCATCTCGGCGATGTGCTCCGTCGCCCGCGGCTCGACGCTCGGCAGCAGGCAGCCGAGCGCGCCGATGTCGGCGTGGTAGGCCTCGGTGGTCCTACGCGTGATCGTCGTGATCGGCTCGCCGCTCGCCTTGTGGGCAGCGATGATCTTGTCGTCGACGTCGGTGATGTTGCGCGCGTAGCTCACCTGCGCCTCGCCATAGAGGCGGCGCAGCAGACGGAACAGCACGTCGAAGACCACGGCGGGCCGGGCGTTGCCGATGTGCGCATAGTCGTAGACGGTGGGTCCGCAGACGTACATCCGCACGCGGGCCGCATCCAGCGGCTCGAATGGCTCCTTGCGGCGGGACAGCGTGTTGAAAAGCTGCAGCATCACCGGACCATGGCCGAAACGTTCGCGACCGGGGCGGGTGCCAGGGCGGTGCCGGGTGCGAGACGACGCTCCGCCTTCGCCCGGCCGATCAATGGCAGCAGGGCGTGCAGCTCCGGACCATGCTCCCGTCCCGTCAGCGCCAGTCGCAACGGCATGAACAGCTCCCTTCCCCGGCGCCCGGTCGCCTGGCTGACCGCCTTCGTCCAGACCTTCCACACATCCGCCGACCAGGGCTCCGGAGGCAGCAGGTTGCGGGCGCGCACCAGGAATTCGGGGTCACGCAGGACCGGGACGATTTCGCCGAAGCACACGACGTGCCAGTGCCGGGCGTCTTCCAGCTTCTGCAGGTTGCCGCGCACCGCGTCCCAGAAGGCGGGAGTGGCGCGCGCCAGGCCGAGTGCCGCCAGCTGCGGCGCCACCGCCTCGAAGCTGCTGGCGTGCAGGACCTGCGCGTTCAGATGTCCAAGCTGCGCTTCGTCGAACTTCGGGGTTGACCGGCCGTAGCCCGCGATATCGAAGTCGGCCGCCAGTTCGTCCAGCGACGCGCGCACCAGCGCCGGCTCGCCGGTGCCGAGCCGTGCCAGATAGCAGTCGATCGCCATCGGCTCCAGCCCCCCGTCGCGCAGCGACTGCAGGGTCATCGATCCGAGCCGCTTCGACAGCCCCTTGCCGGCAAGGTCGGTCAGCAGCGGCAGGTGCGCAAATGACGGCGGGTTCGCCCCCAGCGCCTGGAACATCTGGATCTGCACCGCCGTATTGGCGACGTGGTCCTCGCCGCGGATGACGTGCGTGATGCCGAACGCGACGTCGTCCACCACCGAGGACAGCATGTAGAGAAAGGTTCCGTCGGCCCGGACCAGGACCGGGTCGCTCATCCGGTCGGCCCGCAGCTCGACCCGGCCGCGGACCAGATCATCCCAGCCGGCCGATTCGGCATGCAGCAGGAACCGCCAGTGCGGGCGCCGACCCTTGGCATGCAGCCGTTCCTGTTCCGCCTCGCTCAGGTCCAGCGCCGCCCGGTCGTAGATCGGCGGGCGGCCGCGGGCGAGCTGCCGCTTGCGCTTGTATTCCAGCTCCTCCGGCGTCTCCCAGCAGGCATACATCCGTCCGGCCGCGCGCAGCCGCTCGAACGCCTGCCAGTACTCGGCAAGCCGGTCGGACTGGCGCATCTCCTCGTGCCACTCCAGCCCCAGCCAGCGCAGGTCGCCGCGGATCGCGTCCACGTAGTCCTCGCGCGAGCGTTCCCGGTCGGTATCATCGAAGCGGAGCAGGAAGTGACCGCCGTGCCGGCGCGCGAACAGCCCATTGACCAGCGCCGTGCGGGCATTGCCGACGTGCAGCAGTCCGGTGGGGCTGGGAGCGAAACGAACCTTCGAGGTCATATCAGGTTGGTAAATCCGTTGGTGATCGGATACCGGCGGTCGCGGCCGAACGCCCGGCGGGTGATCTTCACTCCGGGTGGTGCTTGTCGGCGCTTGTACTCGGCCCGGTCCAGCATCCGCCACACGCGGCGCACCGTGGGCTCGTCGTAGCCTCTTGCGACGACGTCCTCGATCGACGCCTCGTCCTCGACCAGCCCGGCGAGGATGCCGTCGAGCACGTCATAGGGCGGCAGGCTGTCCTGATCGGTCTGGTTGTACTTGAGTTCCGCCGTCGGCGGCTTGGTGATCACGCGCTCCGGCATCACCCGGCCGCGCGGGCCGAAGACGCCATCGGGGCAGCTCTGGTTGCGCCAGCGCGACAGGGCGAAGACGGTGGTCTTGTAGATGTCCTTCAGCACCGAAAAGCCGCCGCACATGTCGCCGTAGAGCGTGGCGTAGCCCACCGACATCTCCGACTTGTTGCCGGTGGTCAGCACCATGTGGCCCAGCTTGTTGGAGATCGCCATCAGGATCAGGCCGCGCGAGCGTGCCTGGATGTTCTCCTCGGTCGTATCCGCCGCCCGCCCCTCGAAGACGCCGGCCAGCATGCCGGAAAACGCCCGCATCGCCGGCTCGATGCCGACGCTGTCGAGCTGGACGCCCAGCAGGCGCGCCACTTCGGCGGCATCCTCCAGGCTGTCGCTGGACGTGTACGGCGAAGGCATCATCACGCAGTGCACCCGCTCGTGGCCCAGAGCATCGACGGCGACGGCGGCGGTCAGTGCGCTGTCGATGCCGCCGGAAAGCCCGATGATCACGCCCGGGAACCGGTTCTTGCCGACGTAGTCGCGCAGGCCCACGGTCATCGCCTGATAGACCGATTCGAGCCCGTTGACGTTGGACGCCACATCGCCCGCCGCACACTGCAGCCCCTGCGGTCCCGGCTGCCAGCGGCTCGGCGTGACGCCCGCCAGCCAAGCCGGCGCGCGGACACTGACGGCCCCTTCGGCGGTGAGCGCGAACGATGCCCCGTCGAACACCAGTTCGTCCTGGCCGCCCACGAGATTGACGTAGATCAGCGGCAGCCCGGTTTCGGCGCAGCGCTTCGCGGCCAGGTCCTCGCGCACTTCCGGCTTGTCCACCTCGAACGGCGAGCCGTTGAGCACCACGAGCAGCTCCGCGCCCCGCTGCGCAAGGTGGCCCGCAACCGCGGGCGTCCACATGTCCTCGCAGATCATCACGCCGAGGCGCGCGCCGCGGAAGTCGATCGGTTCGGGAAGCGGCCCGGCGCGGAACACCCGCTTCTCGTCGAACACGCCGTAGTTGGGCAGGTCGTACTTCAGCCGCACATCGGCGATGCGCCCGCCGTCGAGCAGCAGGGCGGCATTGTGAAGTTGGCCGTCGCATCGCCACGGGGCGCCGACCAGGATCGCCGGTCCGCCGTCCGCCGTCTCGGCAGCGAGCATCCCCACCGCTCCTTCGACCCGGTCCTGAAACACCCGCTTCAGCACCAGATCCTCGGGCGGGTATCCGGCGAGTCCCAGTTCACCGGTGATCACCAGGTCGCAGCCGGCAGGGGCCGCCGCGCGCGCCTCGCGCAGCCGCTGCCGATTGCCGTCGATATCGCCCACCGTCGGATTGACCTGGGCCAGAGCCAGCGAAAGGGGTCCGCCCATCGGCTCGCGTCACAAGCAGGGAAAAGGTATTGCGCGAACGTAGGATCGGGCGTCCCGCCTGTCAACGAACCGCCGCCGGGGGTAGCGTGTTCGGCGCGACGGTGACCTCCCCGAGAGCGGTGTCGCTTCCGGGGGTCGGTGCCCCGTCGCCGAAAACGCTCCGCGGCACGTGCTTATCAAGGGTCGGGACCCGTGGGCCGGCAATCGTCATGCCGCCTTCCGCCTCGCCTCCATCGCCCGCAGTGCATGGATGACCTGCTTCGCTCGATCGCGCGGCAGACCGCAGCGCTGATATCGTGTCGGAAGCGAACTGCGGTGATCGGCGGGTTGATCGCTCCAGGTAGATAGTCCTAAATGATGCGCCGGGCCTGCGGCGCGAATGCGTCCGGCCGGCCGGGACGGGACGGGTTCGCGGCGGCTGCAGGCCGAGCGGGGAGGCAGCCGGAATGACGACAAATGACGACATTTGACGACATTCGACGACACGGAATGACGACAGATGACGACACGTGTCGTCATTTTCGATCCTGCAAAATCAATACGTTACGAGTGAAATGACGACAAATGACGACAAATGACGACACTTTCGGCAAGGAGGCAGGGGGGAGCGCCCGGCCGGGGCGCTATCCGCGGTCGGAATCGCCCGCCGCAGCGTCGGTCGCGCCCCCGGGCGCCACGTGCCCGGAAACCCGGTGGTCGGCGGGACCCAATTGGGTGCGGACCAGGTCGGCGAAGATGCCGCCCAGGCGGACCAGTTCGTCGAAGGAGCCCCGCTCAAGCACCGCCCCGTCCCTGAACACCAGGATCAGGTCGGCCTCGCGCACGGTGGACAGGCGATGGGCGATGATGAAGGTGGTGCGGCCTGCCATCAGCGCGTGCAGCGCCTTCTGCACCCGGGCCTCGGTCGCGGCGTCGAGAGCACTCGTCGCCTCGTCCAGGATCAGGATCGGCGGGTCCTTGAGCAGCGCACGCGCGATCGCGACCCGCTGGCGCTCGCCGCCGGAGAGCGTCACGCCGCGCTCGCCGACCATGGTATCGTAGCCCTTCGGCTGGCGGGCGATGAAGTCGTGCGCCTCGGCCAGCCTGGCTGCCGCCACCAGTTCCTCGTCGGTCGCGTCCGGCCGGCCGACCCGCAGGTTGTCTGCGATGGTGCGGTAGAACATGGTCGAGTCCTGGAAGACGACGCCGATGTTCTGGCGCAGCGAATCCAGGATGACGTCGCGGATGTCGATGCCGTCGATGCGGATGGTACCGGACTGGGGGTCGGCGAGGCGGTGCAGCAGCGCCATCGCGGTGCTCTTGCCGGCACCGGTCGAGCCCACCAGCGCCACCGTCGTGCCGGCCTTGACCGAGAAGGTCAGGTCACGGACGGCAGGCACGCCGGCACCGCCCTCGTAGGCGAAGGTGACATGGTAGAACTCCACGTCGCCGCGCACGCGGCCCATCGTCTGCGCCCCGGGCTTCTGCTTCACCGAAGATTCGGTGTCCAGCACGCCGAAGAACTGCGCGAGTCCGTGCATCTGGAAGAACAGGCGCGAGACGAAGCCCATGGCGTGGTCGAGCCGGCCGATCAGCAGCGTCGCGAAGCCCATGAAGCTGACGATCTCGCCCACGCTTGCCTGGCCGCGCAGGTTGAGCCAGGTCCCCAGCAAGAAGATGGCGATGACGGTGATGGTGGAGGCGGCGCGGGTCAACACACTGACTGCCGCCCACAGGTTGAGGACCGGGTATTGGGCGGCCAGGACGCGGCGCATGGTGTAGGCCAACGCACGGGCCTCGGCGGCCAGCCGGACGTAGCTGTGGATCAGCGGGACGTTGCCGAGCGCATCGCCCGCGCGGGTGGCGAGACGGGCGTGGTACTCCTCCACCTGGCCTTGGGCGTGCTCGGTGCGGCCGATGACCAGCGCGGTGAGTACCGCGAAGACGGCAATCAGCATTACCAGCAACAGCCCCAACCGCCAGTTCAGCGACAGCGACAGGGGCAGCAGGACCAGGATGGCGACGAAGGTGGCCAGGTGCTCGCGGAAGAAGGCGAGCCAGACGCCGAACAAGCTGTCCACTCCGCCCAGCATGATCTTCAGCACCCGGCCCGAGTGGGACTCGGCGTGGAAGGAGGTGGGCAGGCTGAGCACGTGCTCGAAGAACAGTGCCATCGCCGCCAGCCTGCGCCGATGCGCCAGCCGGTCGGCGTGCAGGGAGACCAGGATATTGGCGAGGATGCCGCCCAGCCCGACCGCCCCCCAGATCGCCAGCAGCCGGACCGCATCGCCCCAGGTCTGGTCGGCGGGCCGCTCGGCACCCTTGGCCAGGACATCGACGATTCGCCCGAACAGCACCGGTTCGACGTAGGCCAGCACGGCCACGAGCACGTTGGCGATGGCCAGCGTCACCGCCAGCCTGCGCTCCGGACGCAGCAGCCCCAGAACGCGGGAATAGATGCGAACGAACTCCATGACTGCCCGAACCCTAGGGTTGCCGCCGGAATGCGTGGCCATTCCTACCAGGAAGCAGCGAGTGCGTCTGCCGCCTGTTGGGCCTCTGCGGTTCGTCGCGAAATCCGCGTATCTGGAGTGTTTACTTTCGCCGCTTCCGTACCTAGTGTCGCCACTCATGTCGCGACCGCTGAGGATCGAGTTTGCGGGCGCCGTCTACCATGTGAGCGCTCGCGGCAACGCCGGACAGTCGATCTTTCTCAAGGACGGCGACCGGCGGGCGTTTCTCGATCTGCTCGGTCGCGAGATCTCCCAGCACCGCTGGATCTGTCACGGCTACTGTCTGCTCGACGACCAGTACCGGCTGATCATCGAGACGCCGGAGGCGAACCTGGGGCGCGGCATGGGCCGTCTGAACGCCGTCTATTCCCAGTGGTTCAACCGACGCTACGGTCGGGCCGGCCACCTCTTCCAGGGGCGTTACAAGGCGATCGTTCTGGAAAAGAACCGCTGGCTGGTCGCGGTCGTCCGGGATCTGGCGTGGGCACCGGTGCGGGCCGGCCTTTCGAAGCGGCCGGGACAGTGGACGTGGTCGAGCCACCGGGCGCTGGCAAAGGACCGGGACGCACCGCCGTGGCTGACGATGGACTGGGTGCTGGGGGAGTTCGCGGGCGCTGAGGAGGGGGCTCGCCGGGCCTACCGGACGTACGTCGCCGAGGGACGGGATGCGCCCAGCCCCTGGGACGACGTACGGGCGCAGATGTACCTGGGGAGCGAAACGTTCCTGAAGTCGATGGCGGAGCGGGTTCGCGACCTACCCGGAGACCAGGTGCCGCGCGCGGTGCTCCGACCCGACCGCCCGACCCGGGATACGATCATCGGTGCCGTCGCCGAAGCGGCGGGAGTCCTGCCCTCGACGACGCTCGACCGACACACCCGACAGGACGTCTTCCAGGTCACCGTCTATCTGTTGCGCCGGGCGGCCAACCTGTCGCTGAAGGAAGTGGCGACGCTAGCCGGCGTTTCGCCGCCGCGAGTCTCCCAGATCCAGCGGGCAATCGAGGAAGCGGGCGGCATCGAGCGCGCATTCCGCTGGGCCCGTCCGCTGCGCACCTACCTGACCTAAAGGTCCCTGCACGCAAGATCTCCGCGCATGCGGCAACACGGATTGCGGCATCTGCGGGTGCGGCGTCAGCGGGTGATCGCGTGTCCGCCCAGGGTCCCGCCGGGACCCCACCCGCGAGACATCCGCACGGGTGGGAGAGCCGCGCAGCATACCTCCCATATGGGGCACACCCCGGTGTGCGGCGGCTGCAGGGAGCAGTAACGTAATTTAATTTCGTTTTGAAGCGCCAATTCATGGTGAAATTGCCACAACGGCTTGGCAAACGCATTATTCCGACATTTCGAGTATCGACACGGGGTGCCGGTGCCTGTTAGCTTTGCGACTGTAACGCGCTTGCAGGCCGCGCGGGCGTGCGGATCAAGGGTGGGAAAGCGGCAGGCGCCGCACCCGATGTGGCCGGCGACTCCCGAACCGGGGCTTCCGGCGGCAGCAACGAAACGGTACGGCAGGAGACACCGATGAACAGAAAGTATGAATCGATCACCATCGAGCCCGGCACCGGCGAAGGTCGCCCGGGCGACAGCGGCTCGCTGCCCTTCGAGGCCGAGTTCGACGGCGCCCGGCGGCCGCAGGCCGGCGGTGGTGCAGCCCCCTGCGATCCGGGCCGGTATTGGGACTACTTCTCGGGCACCGATTGATCGGCGCGTGGTGAAGGCCGGCTGTCCGGCCTCACCGAGCCACCGGGGGTCAGCGTCACGCGGGTGAGCCGGAAGACGCTGACGTCTCCTAGTCCATCCCAGCGATACTCGTAATGGTCCGCCTGCCGAACCGGCAGCCGTACTCGGGAGGGGCGAAAGATGCAGACGTTGGTGTCGCCAGACCGACGCACGCTGTCATAGACGATGCCGGTTTCGCCCGGGCCGTCTTTCGGCCAGCGCAGCGACACCCCGAAAGCCTGGGCGGCGCGGACGTCAACACGATCGTAGAGGTCGGGGCGGGTGTCCTGTCGCCCGCGAAGGTCGATCAGCTCCGCATCCACCGTCGCCAGCAGCTCGCGCATCTGGATCGACGCCGGAAATCCCCCATCGGAAAGCCGCAGCCGCCGGTCGCAGTGGTAAACGGTCTCGGCGATTGCCGTCTCCGTCGCGCACGACGCATACCAAGCGCCGAGATCGCCGTTGGTGAACCGACCGCCGGCCGGACCGGCGTGCAGGAACGCGGCCATCACCAGGGTGGCGCCGGGGCCGGTGACAATGTCATCGTCCGGCAGCCGCGCCACCCGCTGCATCGGCAGCGACATGCGGTCGTTGGTGATCGATTCCAGCAGAAAGGCCGCCCGCAGATCGTCCGGGTCCCTGGTCAGGTCGTCGAACACGCCGACCGTCGGAAAGCGGCTGGCGATCAGCCGGTGCGTGCGCTGGTGGAACGGAGAGCGCGGCGTCACCTCGCTCATGTCATGCCGCGCCAAGCGTCGATGTAGCGGCGCACGGCGTAGAGATCGTCGATGCTGCCGGCGAGCGCGCGCTCCAGCGGCGAGCGGCTGGCGAACGGCAGATCCCGGTTGGGACTGGTGAACCAGCGCCGGGCGCCGCCCTCGTCGGCGAACAGCAGCTTCAGCCCCTTGTGGATGCCGAGCAGCAGGGAAATCCGCTCGAGCTGGTCGCGCGACAGGGTCGCCACCCTACCCCGCTGCCAGTTGTGGTAGGTCTGCCGCGACACATCGCCCAGCAGCGTCCGTCGCTGGTCGACGGTGAGCCCCCACTGGTCGACCAGCGCCAGGAAAAGGCGCACCGCGGCCGGCGACAGAGCCTCCCGCAGCTTCGGGTCGCGGAGTGCTTCGGCCGAAAGCCCGTCGCCCGAGGGAACTTCCGGCAGCACGGAGTTCGAGAGCGCGTGCGCGCGGGCGTTCCGTACAGCTTGACTCATGGCCAGCGCTCTATCCAATAGTGGATACAATATACAATATTGGATAAACAGGCGCAAGCGCCCCGGGCAAGGCGCGGGAACGACCGCTCACACGTCCAGATTCGCCACCTTCAGTGCGTTCTCCTCAATGAACTCGCGCCGGGTCTCCACCGTGTCGCCCATCAGGGTGGAGAACACCTCCTCGGCGTCGTCGGCGTGGCTGACACGAACCTGCAGCAGGGTGCGCGCATTCGGATCCAGCGTCGTCTGCCACAGCTGCTCGGGGTTCATCTCTCCCAGCCCTTTGTAGCGCTGGATCGCCACGCCCTTGCGGCCCAGCATCGACACGGTGTCCACCAGCGCCACCGGACCGGTGATCGGGTACGCCTTGTCCTTCACCGTCAACGTGCCGTGCTTGCCGTAGAGCTGTTGCAGCGTACCAGCGCGCGCATTCAGGCGCCGTGCCTCGCTGCTTTCGATCACCGCGGCGTCGATGACGTGGCGCTCGAAGACGCCACGCAGGGTCCGCGAGAAGACAAGCCCGCCGCGGTCGATGGGCGCCCCCCCCCAGCCCTGGTCTGCGGCTGTCTCCAGCGCATCGAGCCGCTTGCCGATGTAATCCGCCGCCGTCGCCGCCTTCTCCCGATCGGAGAGGATCAGCGGATCGAGGGCAGCGGAGATGGCCGCCTGTTCCAGAATGCGCAGCGGCAGGTGCTGCGACAGACGTTCCAGCAGCGTCCTCGTTCCGCGCGCCTCCTCGGCGAGGCCGCGCAGGTCGGATCCAGCGAGTTGCTCGCCGGCGTATGTCTGGAACACCGCGCCTTCGTCGATCGCGGCCGCGAACAGGTAGTCCTGCAGTTCGCCGTCGTCCTTCAGGTACACCTCCGAAGACCCGCGCTTCGCCCGATAGAGCGGCGGCTGGGCGATGTAGAGGTAGCCCTGCTCGATCACGTCCTTCATCTGGCGGAAGAAGAACGTCAGCAGTAGTGTCCGGATGTGGCTTCCGTCCACGTCGGCGTCGGTCATGATGATGATCTTGTGGTAGCGGCACTTCGCGGCGTCGAAGTCCTCGCTGCCGATGCCGGTGCCCAGTGCCGCGATCAGGGTGCCGATCTCGGCCGACCCCAGGACCTTGTCGAAGCGGGCCCGCTCGACGTTGAGGATCTTGCCGCGCAACGGCAGGATCGCTTGGTTTGCCCGGTTGCGCGCCTGCTTCGCCGAGCCACCGGCAGAATCGCCCTCCACCAGGAACAGCTCGCTCTTCGCCGGGTCCCGCTCCTGGCAGTCGGCGAGCTTGCCGGGCAGCGAGCTAATCTCCAGCGCGCCCTTCCGCCGGGTCAGCTCACGCGCCTTGCGCGCCGCTTCTCGCGCCGCCGCCGCCTCGACGATTTTAGCGATCAGCTTCTTGGCGTCGCCCGGGTGCTCCTCGAACCATCGGTCGAGATGCTCGCCGATCAGGCCCTCGACCACCGGCCGCACTTCCGAGGAGACCAGCTTCTCCTTGGTCTGGGATGAAAACTTCGGGTCCGGCACCTTCACTGACAGCACGCAGGTCAGACCCTCGCGCGCGTCATCGCCGGTGATCGTCACCTTTTCCTTCTTGGCGACGGCGGATGCCGCGTAACCCTGTACGGTACGGGTCAGCGAACCCCGGAAACCCGCGAGATGCGTGCCGCCGTCCTTCTGCGGGATGTTGTTGGTGAAGCAGAGCATCGTCTCGTGGTAGCTGTCGTTCCACTGCAACGCCGCCTCGACGATGATGCCGTCGCGCTCGCCGCGGATGCTGATCGGCTTCGCCGTCAGCGCCGTCTTCGATCGGTCCAGGTAACCGACGAAGGCAGCGATCCCCCCTTCGTAGTGCAGGTCGACCACATGCGGGTCGACTGATCGGGCGTCGGTCAGGCGCAGGCGGACGCCCGAGTTGAGGAACGCCAGCTCCCGCAGCCGGTGCTCCAGCGTCGCGAAGTCGAACTCGGTCTGCGAGAAGATGGTGGGTGAAGGCAGGAACGTGAGCTGCGTGCCGGTGAATGGCTTGTTGCCGGACATGGGCGCATCGCTGGCAATCGCCAGCGGTGCTTCCGCGTCGCCATTGCGGAAGCGCATGAAGTATTCCTTGCCGCCGCGCCAGATGCGCAGTTCGAGTCGGTCGGAGAGCGCATTGACCACCGAGATGCCGACGCCGTGCAGACCGCCCGAGACCTTGTAGGAATTCTGGTCGAATTTGCCGCCGGCGTGCAGGCGGGTCATGATCACCTCGGCGGCCGACACTCCCTCCTCGGCATGGATATCCACCGGAATGCCGCGCCCGTTGTCGGTGACGGTCACCGATCCGTCGGCGTTCAGCTGCACCTGCACAAAGTCGCAGTAGCCGGCCAGCGCCTCGTCGATGGCATTGTCCACCGCCTCGTAGACCATGTGGTGAAGGCCGGAGCCGTCGTCGGTGTCGCCGATGTACATCCCGGGGCGCTTGCGCACCGCGTCCAGGCCCCGCAGCACCTTGATGGATCCGGCATCGTAGGCTTCGACGTCCGCCGCGTCCGCTCTTCCGTCGGTCATCCGATCGCCTCCGCTTCGTGAAGTGTGGCTGCGGGCGGGACGGCGTCCAGCGACAGCACCTGTGCCCGCCCAACCAGCGGCCTGAAAACCTCCGGATCACAACCGGCGTACCACGCCTGCGCACCCAGATCGGCCACCGCCTCGAACACCGCCGCGCGCCGGGCGGCATCCAGATGCGCTGCCACGTCGTCCAGCAGCAGCAGCGGCGGCGTGCCGCGCTCCCGTGCCAGCAGCCGGCAGCCGGACAGCACAAGGCTGATCAGCAGCATCTTCTGCTCGCCGGTGGAGCATTCCTGCGCCCTGCGGCCGCTGGAGCCGTGGTGCACCTGCATGTCAGAGCGGTGCGGGCCTACAGCGGCACCACCGCTCGTCGCATCGGCTGATCGGGATTCGGCGAACGCCCCCCGCAACCGCTCCTCCACCGCAAGCGCTGGCCCATCGTCGAGCCAGTCCTCCACCGCGCCCGACGCCGCCACGCGGACAGCCGGGAAATCCGGCGGTGCCGAAGCCGCAATCGCGGTGAGCTGCGCCGTCGTCTGGCGACGGGCTGCCGCGACCGCGACCCCGTGTGCGGCCATCGTCTCTTCCAGGGCCGTGAGCCACGCCGCCTCGGGCTGGGACCGGCGCAGCAGGGCCGAGCGCTGTTGCAGCGCCCGTTCGTAGGCGGCAACGCGGCCGGCATGAGCCGGATCGACCCCCCACACCAGCCGGTCCAGGAAGCGGCGGCGCGCCTGCGGCCCGTCCGCGAACAGCCGGTCCATGTCCGGCGTAAGCCAGATCACGGCGAGCAATTCGGCGAGCGCGGCGCGGCTGCGCGACACCTGGCCGTCGATGCTGAGCTGCCGGCGGTCACGGGCACCGTCCTCGGCGAAGCCGCTGACGATGTCCACCGGCGCGACCGGCGCCTGCAGGCGCGCCGTCACCGACCACGCGGCCGCGCGGGTTCCACCGTTCGTATACAGCATCTCGCCGAGCGGTGCCCGGCGCAACCCGCGGCCGGGTGCCAGCAACGACAGGGCTTCTAGTACGCTCGTCTTGCCGGAGCCGTTGGCACCGACGAGAATCACCGGTTCCGCCGCAAGCTCGAGGTGCAAGGCCCGGTGGCAGCGGAAGTCACGCAGCGAAAGCCGGATGACCGCGATCCGGCAGAGCGGCGGGCGCGGCGTCGAGCCGACCGGGTAGGCCGTATCCAGTGTCGACAACTCCGAACAGTGGTGCGCGCCTGAGCTCAGACGCGCATCGGCATCAGCACGTAGATGGCGCTCCGGTCGTCGAGCTCATGCAGGATCGTCGGCGACGCGGCATCCGCCATCGACAGCCGGGCGCTATCGCCGCCGATCTGCTCGGCGATGTCGAGCAGGTAACGGGAATTGAAGCCGATCTCCATCGACTCGCCGGAATAGCGAACTTCCAGCTCCTCGCTGGCGCTGCCGTGCTCCGGACTGGTGGCCGACAACTCCAGTGTTCCATTGGCGAGCCTCAGCTTTACGGCCCGTGACCGGTCATTGGAGATTGCCGAAACTCGATCCACGGCATTCTTGAACTCGCGGCAGTCGACTTCGAGTTGCTTGTCGTTGTGCTGCGGGATGACGCGCTCGTAGTCGGGAAATGTCCCGTCGATGAGCTTCGACGTGAGCACCGCCTGATCGACGCCGATGCGGATCTGTGTGTCCGACAGGGCAATCTCCAGATCACCCTCCGTCTCGTCGATGACCTTGCGGACCTCAGCGACGGTTTTCCGCGGGACGATGACTCCCGGCATGCCCACGGCACCGTCGGGAATCGGCAGCTCGACCAGTGCCAGACGGTGCCCGTCCGTGGCGACGGCTCGCAACAAGTCGATGCCGTCCTGGCGGGCCACATGCAGGTAGATCCCGTTCAGGTAATACCGGGTCTCCTCGGTGGAGATGGCAAACCGTGTACGATCGATCAGACTGCGCAGCTGGGACGCCGGCAGCCGGAACCGAAAGGGGAGGTCGCCGCTGGTCAACGCCGGGAAGTCCTCGATCGGCAGGCAAGCCAACGTGAACCGGGACCGCCCGCAGCGCAGCGACAACCGTTCGCCCGATGTGGACTCCAATTCCAGCTGCGAGCCGTCGGGCAGCTTGCGGACGATATCGTAGAGGGTGTGCGCGGGCACGGTGGTCGCGCCGGCACTGGTGACGTCGGCTGGGACCGATTCGACGATCTCCAGGTCCATGTCCGTCGCCGTCAGGCGCAGGTCACCGCCTTCGGCCTGCAGCTTGACATTCGACAGAATGGGGATGGTGTTGCGGCGCTCGACCACGCTCTGAGCGTGGCCGAGAGACCTCAGTAGCTGCGCCCGTTCGATGGTGACTTTCATTGCGAATAGACGATCCGACCCTGATCGGCCCCAAGATGCGATGCGACAGAAAACGCGGGAGACCGCACGACCACCTGCGGTACGCTGCTGCGGGTCGCCGCGCGGCGGCGAAGGCCACGCCGCCGGTCGTCGCAGTATAGCAAAGGCGGATCAGTCAGGTAGATAATTCCTGACCGGGTGGCCCATCGGCAGGTTCACCCCTGCAACATCCGCCGCAACAGCTCCAGGTCCTCGGCGAAGGCGGCGTCCGCTTCCTTGAGTTCTTCCACCTTGCGAACCGCGTGCATCACGGTTGTGTGGTCCCGGCCGCCGAACTTGCGGCCGATTTCCGGCAGCGACCGGGACGTCAGCTGCTTTGCCAGGTACATCGCCACTTGCCGCGGCCGGGCGATCGCTCGCGCACGCCGGGCTGAATGCATGTCCGCGATTCGGATGTTGAAGTGCGCCGCCACCTGCTTCTGGATGTCGTCGATGGTGATCCGCCGGTCGTTGGCGCGCAGCAGATCGTGCAGCACTTCCTGGGTCGTATCGAGCGTGATGGCGCGGCCGATGAGCTGGGCGTGCGCCACCACCCGGTTGAGGGCGCCTTCCAGCTCCCGGACGTTGGAGGTGATCCGGTGGGCGAGGAACTCCATGACCTTCTGCGGTACGTTGATCCCCATCTGGTCGGCCTTCGACTGCAGAATGCCGAGCCGCAACTCGTAGGTGGTGGCGTGGATGTCCGCGACCAGACCGCAATTGAGTCGGGACTTGAGGCGTTCCTGCATCCCCTCCAGGTCCGACGGCGACTTGTCGGCGCTCAGGACGATCTGCCTGCCCTGGTCGACCAGGGTGTTGAAGGTGTGGAAGAACTCCTCCTGCGTCGACTCCTTGCCGCTGATGAACTGCACGTCGTCGATCATCAGCACGTTGACCGAGCGGAACTGCTCCTTGAAGTCTACGGTGTTCTGCTCGCGGAGCGCGCGGATGAACCGGTACATGAACTTCTCGGCCGACAGGTAGACCACCGTCTGCTTCGGGTCGCGCTCCCGGATGTGCCAGGCGATGGCGTGCATGAGATGGGTCTTGCCGAGACCGACCCCGCCATAGAGGAACAGCGGATTGAACGGAACCCGGCGGGCCTCGCCCACCCGCCGGGCGGCGGCATAGGCGAACTCATTCGGCTTGCCGACAACGAAGTTCTCGAACGTGAAGCGCGGGTCGAGCGGCGCGCTGATCTCGTCGACCCCACCTGTTGCAGCTTGGGCCGCGGCGAGGCCGACGCCGTTACCAGCGGCGTGGCCGGCGCCGTTGCGGGGCGGCAGCGCCGATGCCTGCGGCGCCGCTGCGAGCCCGATCCCCGGCTCGCAGCGGCCGGATTGCAGGCCGTCGCTTTGAACGACGATGTCGATTCCCTGAACGTGCGGATTCTCTCCGCCCCAGAGCGTCCGCAGGCGGTCACCGTAGTGGGCGACCACCCAATCGCGCATGAAGCGCGTCGGCACGGCCATGGTCACCAGACCGCTGTTCTCGCCGCGCACCACCATGGGTTTCAGCCAGCTTCGGTACGCTGCTTCTCCGATTTCCGCCCGGAGCAGACCGCTGACGCGTCTCCATTGGAAATCGAGAGTAGAAGTGCTCTGATTGTTCATCGTCAACCCGCAATAAGACGTCCGATCAGACATGTCGGGTCGCACTAGAAAACTGCCAAAGGATGCCCGAATGCACTGGGCGGACCTACATCCGCGGCTTTCCCGCAAACGTACCCCTGCCATCCGGACACAACCGGCCGGAATGCTGGACACGGCGAGACAAGCCCTGAGAGTGGCCGTACGGCAACAGCCACCCTTGCTCTGCGGAGCTACCGGCGCGAATTGATAAAACTAGCCCTTTTGGGCCAAATCCTTGCGCGCCACTTCCCCACAAGCATTCAACAAGTGCAACCCGTTTATTAACCAATTATTGGCAGTTCTCGACCCTGATACTCTGCAATTTCTGGTAAGAGATGAGATCAGCTTGAGTAACTCACCATCTCCCTGCCCCTTTTTCGGAGATTAAGACCTCCCGCAGCCCCTCATACTAGAAGGTTTTACACCATGATTTTTTTATACGAAAACCAGACCCCGGAACTCTACTGACGGCACAGACGGTGCGCAACGTGGCCGAATCCAGAACGCCAAAAAAAAATCTCCTGACATGCGCGCGCAAGGATGGCGCCGCTGCCCATAAGGGGCAGTGCGTGCACAAGCGGTCCAATCCGGACGTATAGAGTGTTTAAGAAGCCTTAGACGTCAGCGTGTTGCGATGTCTCAGCTCGACATGGATTTGATTCGCTGCGCGAGACGCGACAACTTCCGCGCCACCGTATTGCGGTGCACAACTCCCTTGTTAGCGCCACGCATCAGCTCCGGCTGTGCCAGCTGATAGGCGGCCATTGCTTCTTCCTTCTTGCCACCGGAGATGGCTGTTTCCACCTTTCGCAGGAACGTGCGGATGCGGGAAACCCGAGCCCGATTGACCTGCGTGCGCTTCTTCGTCTGACGAATGCGCTTCTTGGCGGAAGCGTGCTGAGCCATTCCGTGTCCCTTTGCGGCGTTTCACAATGCCCGAAAGGCGGACCTTGTAACGTCCGCCCGGGCGGGCGTCAACAGCGTAGCCCGCCCGGGCGTGCAGCCATCGGGCGATGGCCTTGGGCGGTGCCCTCGGCGGGCAGCCGGCGAACGGGGTAGCGCGGTCGGCGGAAACGCCCTGGCGACCGCGCCACCGAGCGCGTCAGCGGTTACGCCATTCGGGCTTGCGCTTCTCGGCGAAGGCACTCATGCCTTCCTTCTGGTCCTCGGTCGCGAAGACGGCATGGAACATCCGCCGCTCGAAGCGGATGCCTTCGGCCAGCGTCATCTCGAACGCCCGGTTGACCATCTCCTTGTTCAGCATCGCGATCGGGCGCGACATCTTGGCAATCTTGCCGGCTGCCTTCATCGTCTCGTCCATCAGCTCCGCCGCCGGGACGACGCGGGCAACGAGCCCCGCGCTCAGGGCTTCGTCGGCTTTCACCTGCCGGCCGGTCAGGCACATGTCCATGGCGAGTGCCTTGCCGACGGCACGGGTCAGCCGCTGGGTGCCGCCGGCGCCCGGGATCGCTGCAATGGTGATCTCCGGTTGGCCGAAGACGGCGGTATCGGCGGCAATGATGAAGTCGCACATCATCGCCAGCTCGCAGCCGCCGCCAAGCGCGAAGCCGGCGACCGCCGCGATCACCGGCTTGCGGCACTTCGCGGTGCGCTCCCAGGCGGACGTGATGAAGTCCTCCAGGTAGCAGTCCATGAAGGACTTGTCCTTCATTTCCTTGATGTCGGCGCCGGCGGCGAACGCCTTCTCGCTGCCGGTGATGACGATGCAGCCGATCCCGTCGTCGGCCTCGAAGGCGTCGAGCGCCTGACCCAGTTCCGCCACCAGTTGGTTGCACAGCGCATTCAGCGCCTTGGGCCGGTTCAACGTGATCAGCCCCACGGCACCCTTGGTCTCGGCGATGATCATCTCGTACGCCATCTCGGTTTCTCCTCGTCCCTCGTGGTTTTTTCCGGACGGCCGCGCCGATCGACCTCCTGTCATCACCGCTGCCGGTGGCCGCAGTAGAACGTCGAGCGGCCGCTCTGCAGGATTCTCCGGATGCCCCCTGTCCGTGCCACATCGCAGCGGCAGCCCGGGCACGGTTCGCCCGGGCGACCGTATACAGCGAATCGGTGCTGGAAGAAACCGAGTTCGCCGGACGGTTGGCGGTGGTCGCGCAGGCTGGAGCCGCCTGCTTCGATGGCTTCGGCGAACGTCTCGCGGATCGCCACCACCAGCCGTTCGGCGGGCGCGCCCACAACGGTCCCCGCCATCCGCAGCGGCGACAGGCGGGCGCGGAACAGGCTCTCGGAGGCGTAGATGTTGCCCATGCCGGCGACCACCCGCTGATCGAGGATCGCCGCCTTCAGCGGCGCCCGGCGCCCGGCCAAGCGGCCCGCGAGCCAGCCGGCATCGAAGTCGTCGCCCAGTGGATCGGGCCCCAGGCCCGCCAGATGCGGGTGGATGTCGATCGCCCCGTCCGCCACCAGATCCATGAACCCGAAGCGGCGCGGATCGCAGAAGCGGAGCCTGGCACCGTCGTCCGTGGCGAACAGCAGGTGGTCGTGGGCTCCTGCCGGTCCGGCATCGGCGCCATCGATGCAGAACCGGCCGGACATCCCCAGGTGTGCCAGCCACGTCTCTGCGCCGTCGAGGCCGATCAACAGGTACTTGCCGCGGCGCCCGATTCCCAGCACACGCCGGCCCTCCAACCGCCGACCGAAGTGGTGCGGCAGCGGAAAGCGCAGGTCAGGGCGGCGCTGCTCCACCTGCACCAGGCGACGGCCCGCCAAAACCGGCAGCAGGCCGCGCCGTACCGTCTCGACTTCGGGCAGTTCCGGCATGCCCCGCACGCTAGCGCGCTCCGCGGCCTTCCGCTATGGTCGGCAGCCATGTCGACCAGCCGCTCAGATCAGACCGGCGCTTCCGGCGGTGTCGGGGAAGCGACCACGCATTTCGGGTTTCGCACCGTCCGCGAGGCGGAGAAGGCTTCGCTGGTGGGCGCCGTTTTCGATTCCGTCGCCGGCCGCTACGACCTGATGAACGACCTGATGAGCGGCGGCGTCCACCGATGGTGGAAATCGGCGATGATCGACTGGCTTAACCCGCGTCCCGGCATGCGGCTGCTGGACGTGGGCGGCGGCACCGGCGACATCGCGCTGCGCTTCCGCGAGCGCGGCGGCGGGCCGGTCACCGTCCTCGACATCAACCGCGAGATGTTGGCGGTGGGTCGCGACCGGGCCATCGATCGAGGCGCCCTCGACGGCCTGCAGTGGGTGTGCGGCGATGCGGAGCGGCTGCCGATCGCCGACGCCTCGGTCGATGCGTATACGATCGCATTCGCCATCCGCAACGTCACCCGCATCGACGCGGCACTGCGCGAGGCGCGACGCGTGTTGCGCCCGGGCGGCCGGTTCCTGTGTCTCGAGTTCAGCCGCGTCGGGCTGCCACTCCTCGACCGCCTGTACGACACCTATTCCTTTCGTGTCCTACCGGTGCTGGGTCGGGTCGTCGCCCGGGACGCCGATGCCTACCGCTACCTGGCGGAGAGCATCCGCCGCTTCCCTGAACAGCAGAGCTTCGCCCGGATGATCCGCGGCGCCGGCCTCGATCTGGTCACGTGGCGCAACCTCTCGGGCGGGATCGTCGCCCTGCACTCCGCCTGGCGGACGTGAGCCTGTTGCCGACACCGCCGTCCCGCCGGCTGACCCGACGGTGATCCGCTCCCTGCGCAATGCGGGCCGGCTGGTGGGGCTGGCGGCGACGTTGGCGCGCCACGACGCGTTGTTCGTGTTCGAACGCCTCGGCCTGCCACTGCCGCTTTCCCTCGTCGTTCGGCCACTGCTCCACCATCGCAGCGGCCGGCCGGGTCAGCGGCTGGCGCGCGCCCTGAACGAGGCGGGGCCGTCGTTCATCAAGCTGGGGCAAACCCTGTCCACCCGTTCCGACCTGCTGGGCGAGGAACTGGCCGCCGACCTCTCCGCCCTGCAGGACCGCCTGCCGCCGTTTCCGATCGAACAGGCGAAAGCCACCGTCGAAGCCGAACTGGGCAAGCCGCTCGGCCAAGTCTTCCGATCCTTTGTCCCCGAACCGGTGGCGGCCGCATCCATAGCCCAGGTGCACTTCGCCGTCACGACCGAAGGCCGCGAGGTGGCGGTGAAGGTGCTGCGGCCCGGCGTCGAAGAGGCGTTCGCCCGCGACCTGGACCTGTTCCTGTGGATCGCCCAGCGCATCGAGGCGAACGCGCCGGCGCTGCGGCGCCTGCGTCCGGTGGACACGATCCGCACTTTCGCCGACAGCGTCGCCATGGAAATGGACCTGCGCTTCGAAGCGGCTGCGGCGGCGGAACTGGCCGACAACTTCGCCGGCGATGCAAGCTTCGCCGTTCCTGCGGTGGACTGGACCCGTACCGGTCAGCGCGTGCTCACCGTCGAGCGGGTCACCGGCATCAAGATCGACGAGCGCGAGGCCATCGTCGCCGCCGGCCACGATCCGCGGGCCGTCCTGACCAAGGCGGCGCAGGCGTTCTTCGTCCAAGTGTTCCGCGACGGCTTCTTCCACGCCGACCTGCACGCGGGCAACCTGTTCGTCCGCGCCGACGGTGGGATCGTCGCCGTCGATTTCGGCATCATGGGCCGGATCGACCGGCGGACCCGCAGGCACCTGGGCGAACTGCTGCTGGCGTTCCTCAGTCGCGATTTCCGCCGCGCCGCCCAGGTACACTTCGAAGCCGGCTGGATCCCCGCCGATCGCTCGCTCGACGCCTTCGCCCAGGCATGCCGGTCGATCGCCGAGCCGATCCTGGACAAGCCTCAGAGCGAAATTTCCATCGCCCGATTGCTGGGCCAACTGTTCCAGGTCACCGAGACCTTCGCGATGGAGACACAGCCGCAGCTGCTGTTGCTGCAGAAGACGATGCTGGTCGCCGAAGGCACCGGGCGCAAGCTGGCGCCGGACGTCAACATGTGGCTGCTCGCCCGGCCGCTGGTCGAGCGCTGGACGATCGACACTCTGGGGCCGGAGGCGCGCCTGCGAGAAGCCGCGGGCGAGGTGCTGTCCGCGCTCACCCGCCTTCCCGACTTGGTCCGGCGCGCCGAGGCCGGCGCCACCATCCTGGCCGACGGCCGCCTGCGGCTCGATCCGGATAGCCTGCGCGGACTGAACGGTGGAACCGCCCAGGCTTACCTGCCGTGGGTGCTGTGCGTCCTGCTGGCGCTGGCCTTGGTGGCGGTGCTGATCGCGGAGTAAGACGCGCGGCCCGGACGGCGCGCCGGCTGCCGCTGCACAATAAGCGAGGGGGACATGACAAACGACATGCTGCTGGTGCTGGGCATCCTGGGCACGGCAGCCGTGCTCTTCGCCAGCAACCGCATCCGCAGCGACATCGTCGCCCTGCTCGTTGTCCTGGCGCTGATGTTGAGCGGCGTACTCACCGTCCAGGAGTCACTCACCGGGTTCGCCGATCCCGTCGTCGTCCTGCTGGCAGGCCTGTTCATCGTTGGCGAAGGACTGGTCAACACCGGGGTGGCGCAGCGGCTGGGCGAGGCGGTGCTGACCGCCGGCCGCGGCCAGGATACCCGGCTCGTCGCCCTGCTGATGCTGACTGTCGCGACCGTGGGCGCGTTCATGAGTTCGACCGCGGTCGTCGCCGTCTTCATTCCCGTGGCCCTGACGATCGCCGATCGAACCGGCATGAGTCCCCGGCGGCTGCTGATGCCGATCTCGGTCGCGGCGCTGATCAGCGGCATGATGACGCTGATCGCCACCGCTCCCAACCTCGTCGTCGACGAGGCGCTGAAGGCGCGCGGGCTCGACTCGCTCGGCTTTTTCGGCTTCACGCCGTTCGGGATCGGCGCACTGGTCGTCTGCCTCGCCTTCATGCTGTTTGTCGGCCGGCGCATGCTGGCGCGCACCGAGCCGGGTGCGATGGCGGTCGCGCAGCGCTCGATCGTAGACCTGCTGGTCGGCTACGGCCTGCAGGATCGCTTCCGGCGACTGCGCATTCTGGACGGCTCGCCGCTGCACGACCGCTCGGTGGGGCGAATGCAGATCCGCGAGCGCTATGGCGCCATCCTCGTGGGCGTCGACAAGGGCCAGGGGGGCCGGCACGACTTCCGGCCGGCTGTTCCCGCCACCACCCTGAGCATCGGCGACGCGCTCATCGTCGTCGGCACGCAGCCGCAGGTCGCCGAGCTGATCCAGACACAGAAGCTCGAAGTCCTGCCGCCGCTGCCGGACACCGTGCGCCGCAAGGCGATGCAGGACATCGGCGCCGCCGAGGTGATGCTGCCGCAGGGCTCGCAGCTGATCGGCCGAACGCTTCGCGAACTGGAATTCCGCAACCGCTATCACCTTACCGTCGTGGCGATCCGCCATCGCGGCCAGCCGGTCATCGCCGATCAGGCCGACATCCGCCTCGACTTCGGCGATGTGCTGCTGGTCGCCGGCGGCTGGCCGGACATCCTCAGCCTACGGGAGCAGCGGGCCGACTTCGTCCTGCTCGACCTGCCGCAGGAGTACAAGGACGTGGTCCCCGCCCGCCGCCGGGCGCCGATCGCACTCGCCATCCTGTTCGCGATGATCGTGGCGATGGCCACGGGGCTGGTTCCCAACGTGGCCGCCGTGATCCTCGCCGGTCTTGCGATGATCGCCACCCGCTGCGTGCCGCTGTCGTCGATCTACCGGACCGTCAGCTGGTCGACGATCGTCCTGGTCGCCGGCATCCTGCCGCTGGCCACCGCACTCGATCGCACGGGCGTCACCGACGTGGCGGCTGCCGCCCTGGTCCAGACGCTGGGCACGCTCGGTCCGCTGGCGATGCTGGCGACGATCTTCCTTGTGACCACCGTGACCGGCCTGTTCATCTCGAATACGGCGACCGCCGTTCTCATCGCTCCGGTGGCGATCGATGCGGCGCTCGCGATCGGGGCCTCGCCGCATGCGTTCGCGATGACGGTGGCGATCGCGTGCTCGGCGGCGTTCGTCACCCCGGTCTCCTCGCCGGTGAACACCCTCGTCTTCGAGCCGGGCGGCTACAACTTCATGGACTTCGTCAAGGTGGGCGCACCACTGGCATTTCTGGCGATGCTGGCGACGGTCGGTCTCTGCGCGCTGATCTTCCCGTTGTGACTTTGCCAGCGGACGGAGACGGTACGGGTGGCAGCGCTTGCCCTGCGACCGCCGACCCGCTACGTTCGAACAACACCTGCCGTTCGTGAAATGAGAAAATGGGCTCACTCGCCGGGAAGCGCCTGCTGTTGATCGTGGCCGGCGGGATCGCCGCTTACAAATGCCTCGAATTCATCCGTCGCGCCCGGGAGCGGGGTGCCCGCGTCCGCTGCATCCTGAGCGAGGGCGGCAGCCGGTTCGTCACCCCGCTGTCGCTCGAAGCGCTGTCCGAGGACAGGGTCTATACCGACATGTTCGCGCTCGGCGACGAGAGCGAGATGGGACACATCCGGCTGTCGCGCGACGCCGACCTGCTGGTGGTGGCACCCGCGACCGCGAACATCCTCGCCCGGATGGCCGCCGGCATCGCCGACGACTTGGCGACGACGGCGCTGCTCGCCACCGACAAGCCGGTCCTCGTCGCACCCGCCATGAACGTCCGGATGTGGGACCATCCGGCCACGCGGGCGAACCTGGCGACGCTCGCGGCTCGCGGCATCCTCACCGTAGGTCCCAACGAGGGCGAGATGGCGTGCAACGAGTACGGTTTCGGCCGCATGGCCGAGCCGGACGAGATCCTGGCCGCCATCGAGGCGCACTTCGCGGCCGGGACGGTGCCCCGCCCGCTCGCCGGGCGCCGGGCGCTGGTCACCTCCGGCCCCACCCGGGAGCCGATCGATCCGGTGCGCTACATCTCCAATCGGTCCTCCGGTCGGCAGGGCCACGCGATCGCGGCAGCACTCGCCGCGTGTGGGGCTGTGACGACGCTGGTCTCCGGACCGACCGCACTCGCCGATCCGCCGGGGGTGTGCATCGTTCCGGTCGAGACCGCCGCCGAGATGCTGGCGGCTTGCGAGGCAGCGTTGCCGGTGGACATCGCGGTGTGCGCGGCGGCCGTCGCCGACTGGCGCATCGCCCAGCCGGCGATGCAGAAGATGAAGAAGGACGGCGGCGAACTGCCGACGCTGCGCTTCACCGAGAACCCGGACATCCTGGCGACGCTGGCCGCCGCCGGCCCGCGCCGGCCCCCACTGGTCGTGGGATTCGCCGCCGAGACGACCCGGGTGGTCGAGCACGCGGTGGCGAAGCGGGTGCGCAAGGGGTGTGACTGGATCGTCGCCAACGACGTCTCGCCCGACACCGGCACCTTCGGCGGCGAGAACAATACCGTCCACCTGATCACCGCCGACGGAGTGGAGAACTGGCGGCCAATGAGCAAGGGCGCAGTCGCGGAGCGGCTGGCGGTGCGCATTGCCGAAGCTCTGGAGCCGCGGCCGTGAGCACCCTGGAAGTAGCGCTGCAGCGCCTGCCACACGGCGAGGGGCTGCCGCTCCCTGCATATGCGACCGAGGGGGCTGCCGGCGCCGACCTGCTCGCGGCGGTCGCGGCACCCGTCTCGCTGCCCCCGGGGGGCCGGGCGCTGGTGCCGACCGGCATCGCGATCGCGTTGCCGATGGGCTGGGAAGCGCAGGTGCGGCCCCGCTCCGGCCTCGCCGCTCGGCACGGCGTCACGGTGCTCAACAGCCCCGGCACCATCGACGCCGATTACCGCGGCGAGGTGGCGGTCATTCTGATGAATTTCGGCGCGGAGCCGTTCACGATCGAGCGCGGCATGCGCATTGCCCAACTCGTAGTCGCCCCGGTCCGCACAGTTCGCTGGAACGAGCAGGCGACGCTGCCCGCATCGGTGCGCGGCGACGGCGGATTCGGGTCCACGGGCACCGAAGCTCCGGCCGGGCGCGACGGCGGATGATCGGCCGATGCTGAGGCTCTCGCGCAAGACGCTGTTCGCGATCGAGGCGGTCCTCGACATCGCCTACCATGCCGGTGCGCAGCCGGTGCAGAGCCGTGAGATCACCCGCCGGCAGGGGATCCCGCGCCGCTACCTGGAGCAGGCGCTGCAGAATCTGGTGCGCAGCGGCGTGCTGGTGGGCGTCCGCGGGCCGCGCGGCGGCTATCGGCTCGCCCGGGAGCGCCGGCGCATCACCGTGGGCGAGCTCATCCGCGCCGTCCGCAACGGCGACGACGACGATGACGCGCTCCAGGAGCAGAGCGGCTCGCCGCTGGGTCACAAGGTCGTCCGGCCGCTGTGGCAGGAACTGCAGAGCGAGGTCCTGGCGCGGCTCGACGGCGTGACGATGGACGACCTGTGTCAACGTGCCGACCAGGCGGGGATCGTCAGCGAGGGGCGCAACAACCTGGACTTTTCAATCTGATGGCGAAAACTGCAGCGGCCCGGGTACGCCGCGCTTGATTGTCGGCCGCTCCCGGCCATATCCCGAGTACAAGCGCAGGGATCGAGAACAATGGACGAACATTCGACCGTCACCGCTGCAACCGCCAACGTCGGCCGCGGCCGGATCTACGACAGCCTTCTCGACACCATCGGCGACACGCCGCTGGTCCGCCTGAGCAAGTTCAAGGCCGAGACCCAGTGCGGCGCCGAGCTGCTCGGCAAGTGCGAGTTCTTCAATCCACTGGCATCGGTAAAGGACCGGATCGGCCTGTCGATGGTGCTGACGGCGGAGCGGGAAGGCCGCATCCGCCCGGGGGCGACCCTGGTCGAGCCGACGTCGGGCAACACCGGCATCGCGCTCGCCTTCGTCTGCGCGGCACGCGGTTACCGGCTGATCCTGACCATGCCGGAGAGCATGTCGCTCGAGCGACGCAAGATGCTGGCACTGCTGGGTGCCGAGATCGTGCTCACGCCCGCGGCACGCGGCATGCCGGGTGCCGTCGCCCGCGCCGAGCAGGTGGTCGCCGAGACGCCGGGTGCGATCATGCTGCAGCAGTTCTCCAATCCCGCCAACCCGGAAGTCCACCGGCGCACCACCGCCGAGGAGATCTGGCGGGATACGGGCGGCCAAGTGGACGCGATCATCAGCGGTGTGGGCACCGGCGGCACGCTCACCGGCTGCGGGACGGTGCTGAAGGCACGCCGGCCGGGCCTGAAGATGATCGCGGTCGAACCGGAGGACAGCCCGGTACTCTCCGGCGGTGTGCCGGGCCCGCACAAGATCCAGGGCATCGGCGCCGGCTTCGTGCCGGCGGTGCTCGATACCGGCCTGATCGACGAAGTGATCAAGATCGGCAACGAGACCGCGTTCGCCACCGCCCGGAAGGTTGCCCGGCTTGAGGGTCTGCCGGTCGGCATTTCGTCCGGAGCGGCGCTGGCGGCAGCTGCAGAGGTGGGCCGGCGGCCGGAGATGGCCGGGCGGACGATCGTTGTCATCCTGCCGTCGTTCGCCGAGCGCTACCTGTCGACCGCACTGTTCGACGGGCTGGGCGGCGACTGATCGCGCAACTGGAGCGCGGTACCTCCGGCATGGACTTCTCGGACCAGCAGGTCCGGCGGTACGCCCGGCACATTCTGCTCGACGAGATCGGCGGCGCAGGCCAGGCGAAGCTGCTCGCCGCCCGGGTGCTGGTGATCGGCGCTGGCGGGCTCGGCTCGCCGCTGCTGCTCTATCTCGCAGCCGCCGGTGTCGGCACGATCGGCATCGTCGACGACGATGTGGTCGACCTCTCCAACCTGCAGCGCCAGATCGCGCACACCACCGACCGGGTCGGGGTGGCCAAGGTAGAGAGCGCGCGCCTCGCGGTCGCCGCAGTCAATCCGGAGGTGCACCTGGAAGCGCACCCAACGCGGCTGACGGTCGCCAACGCCCACGACCTGATCTCGCGCTACGACGTGATCGCCGACGGCAGCGACAACTTTCCCACCCGCTTCCTCGTCAACGACGCCTGCTGGTTCGCCGGCAAACCGCTGGTCTCGGCTGCCGTGCTGCGCTTCGACGGCCAATTGGCGACCTTCCGGCGCACGGCACCAGCGCGCACGGCCGGGGCCGAGCCCGGCCCCTGCTATCGCTGCCTCTATCGGGAGCCGCCGCCGCCCGGCACGGTTCCGAGTTGCGCCGAGGCGGGCGTGCTGGGTGCGTTCTGCGGCGCACTCGGCGGCCTGCAGGCGACGGAAGTGATCAAGGAACTGCTCGGCATCGGCGAGAGCCTCGCCGGCTGGCTCTTGATCACCGACGCGCTGTCGGCCACCTGGCGGCGTATCCGGGTCCGCCGCGACCCCGGCTGCCCGCTGTGCGGCGACGCGCCCAGCATCCGCGACCTGTCGATCCATGCCACCTGAGACCCAAGCGCCGCCAGACAAGCTGTCGCTGGTCGTGTTGTCCGCCGAGTTCAGCCGCGTCCACTACGCCCTGGTGCTGGCGAGTGCGTCGGCGGCTGTGGGCACGCCCGCGACCCTGTTCTTCACCCATGGAGCACTCCGGGCGCTGGTTGCGGCGGGCCGCGACGGCGAGCCGGGGTGGCAGCAGCTACCCGGCGAAGCGGATCACCGTCGCGGTGGGGCGATCGATGACGACTGGCAGACGCGCGGCGTCGCCGGCTTTGAGGATCTGTTGACGGCCTGCGCCGAACTGGGCGTGCGGTTCATCGCCTGCGAGATGGGCCTGCGCGCGATCGGGCTGGATGCCGGCGACCTGCGCCGCGACATCCCGATCGAAGTGGCCGGCGTAGTGACCCTGCTCGCCGACGCCCGGGCGACGGGAGCGATGCTGACGCTGTGAGCGGCTGGTGCGTCCGGCGGGCGGCCGCTCACGCGGAACGACGGGAAAGAGATGCGGCGGGTCCGTTGCCGGACCCGCCGCGAGGTCGGATGAGGGGGGAGAGGAACGCGGACTGATGGCGTTCGCAGGACCGGACATTATAGGACTAAGACGCCCATGTCAAGATATTATTCCTTGAATGATCCCCGCGCGTCCGCGCACCGGATACGAAATCGATGACGGGCCCGTCCGGCTGTCCCCCGGGCACTCCCACCGCTCCGATTCCGGCGCCGGACCCGTCGGAAAGGAAGGCTGCGGCGGGGTGTCCCTTCTGCGCCGAGGACATGGATGCGCGCACCTTCCGCTCCGACCGTTGGAACTTGGCCGTCTACAACATCGCGCCGGTTCTGCCCGGCCACGCTCTGGTGCTACCCCGCCGGCACGTCCGCAGTGTACTCGACCTGGACGACGAAGAGTTCGCCCGCTTCTTCCTCTTCGCGCGCCGGATCACCCGGCTGCTCGCCCGCGCCTTCGACGCCGACGGCTTCGACTGGACGATCCAGGACGGGGCTTCGGCCGGCCAGACCGTTCCTCACCTGCACCTGCACGTGATCCCCCGCCACGCGGGCGACCTGCCTGAGCCCGGCGACTGGTACCCGGCGCTGCAGGCGAGCGAGGCGGCCCCGATCGACAGCGCCGTCCGCCCGCGGCTGTCCGAGGCGGAGCACGCCCGGATCACCCGCCACTTGCGGGTGCTCGTCGAGGACCCCCTGGACCCGCCTCGTTCCTGATTTCTCCGTCCCGTCATCCTCTTCCGTGACTTGACCCCCTACTAGGGGTAGCATCGCCGCTGGCCCCGCCGCGGAACGGCCGCGATGGATTGCGACCAACCGACCGTGCTGGAGGGAGACGGACCATGCACTCGAGCCTGACGCGACGCACGTTTCTTCATTTCACCGGATACGGAGCGTTCGGCGCCGCAACTGGCGCCGCCGCATCGGCCGTCGTCCCGGCCCCGTCACATGCTTCCTCTGCCGCCACGACGGAGCTGACCCCGGATCAGGCGCTGGCGCTGTTGAAGGAAGGCAACCGGGCGTTCAGCGAGGGTCGCCCAACCCGCCCCGCCCAGGACCGGGCCCGCAGGCAGGAGATCGCCCGTGGCCAGGCGCCGTTCGCCGTTCTCGTGACCTGCTCGGATTCCCGCGTTGCGCCGGAACTGCTGTTCGATCGCGGGCTGGGCGAGCTGTTCATCGTCCGCAACGCCGGCAACACCATCGACACGGTGGCGATGGGTAGCATCGAATATGCGGTCGCACACCTGGGCGTCCCCCTGATCGTCGTCCTCGGGCACGAGCGCTGCGGCGCGGTTCAGGCGGCCATCGAGGTGGTGAAGCACAACGCCGACTTGCCGGGCAGCATCGGCCAGATGGTCGAGCCGATCATTCCGGCAGTGCTCAAGTCTCAGGACGAGCCGGGCGACCCGGTGGACAACGCCGTGCGCGAAAACGTCCGCCGCACGGTCACCCACCTGCGCACGTCCGCCGAGCCGATGCTGCTTCAGCCGCAGCAGGCCGGCAAGCTCAGGGTGGTGGGCGCCAGCTACGACCTGGACAACGGCGCGGTCGACTTCTTCCTGGAAACCTGATCCCGCGGAGCGAGAGCTGATCGGGGGCGCCGCCGCCACATCGCCCCTGCCCGGCCGGGGATCGAGGAAACTTCGCGGCGCACCGCCGGAGCGGTCAGGCGTCCTCGATCGAGTCTGGCCCCGCGAAACAGCTGGCACCCGTCTGCGGTGTCTCGCCCGGTTGTGGCCGAACCGCGCCGGCCGCGCATCCCTCCTTGCCGGGCGAAATCTCGCCGCCGAAGCCGATCCAGGTGGCGATCCGCTCCGGCTCCCAGCCGGCGTGCCGTTCACCCGCCGCCTCGATCAACGGCCGGCGGATCAACGCCGGATCGGCCAGCAACAGTGCGATCGCGTCTTCGGCGGAATATCGCTCCGGTGCGATCTCGCCGCTCTTCACCCGCACCGCCGAGCGATTGAACCAGTCGGCCACGTCGCGCTCGCCGAAAAAGCTCCGAAGGTCCGCCGCCGTCCACGCTTCCGACAGCAGGTCGCGCACCTCCACCTGGTGGCCGGACGCCTGCAGCACGCGGACCTGCCGCGCGTTACCCCTGCATCCCGGCTTGCCGTAGAAGATCACCTGCACCATCGCTCGTACCTCTCGGCCACCCACTCCGCCGCTCTCGCCGCCGCAGCTCCGCGCGGCCCGTCGCCCGCTGCGGGGACACCCACCCGTCATGCACGACGCGTGCCGGATGCGATCTGCCGGTTCATGCGGAAACGGTTGGGGTGGGGCCGGGAGGGATCGCGGCATCCCGACATCGATATATGCGGCAAGCCGCATGGCGTCCCCTAGGGGATTCGAACCCCTGTTGCCGCCGTGAGAGGGCGGTGTCCTGGGCCTCTAGACGAAGGGGACGAGACCGGAGCCGGTCTTGTACCGTCCTTCGCGCCTGCGGATCAAGGGGCTGCGCAACTCCGTCCGAGGGGCGTGCCACATCTGCCCTTATTGTCCGCTGCCGACACCGTATAACATTCGGGCGGGGCCGCCGCCGGAGACGGGCGCCTCGTTGGGAAAGGCCACGGCACTCATGCGACACTACGACTTCGACCTGATCACCATCGGCGCCGGATCGGGCGGCGTGCGCGCCTCGCGGCTCGCGGGCGGCTATGGCGCACGTGTCGCCGTCGCCGAGAAGAGCCGGGTGGGCGGCACTTGCGTCATCCGCGGCTGCGTGCCGAAGAAGCTGCTGGTTTACGGCTCCCACTTCGCTCACGACTTCGAGGATGCGCGTGGCTTCGGCTGGACGGTCGGCAACGCGAATCTCCACTGGGCCTCGCTGATCGAGGCCAAGAACCGGGAGATCGACCGGCTGGAGGGCGTCTATGGCGGGATCCTGCGACGGAACAATGTCCACCTCCTGGAAGGCAAGGCGACGGTGGCCGATCCGCACACCGTCGAGATGGACGGACAAACGTTCACGACCGAGAAAATCCTGATCGCCTGTGGCGGCTGGCCAACCCTTCCCAACATCCCGGGCATCGAGCACGCGATCACCTCGAACGAAATCCTCGACATGCCGCGCCTGCCGGCCCGCGCGGTGGTGGTCGGCGGCGGCTACATCGCCGTCGAGTTCTGCGGCATCCTCAACGCCGTTGGCGTGGACGTGACCGAGATCATCCGCGGCGACGAGATCCTGCGCGGCTTCGACGAGGACGTGCGCACCTTCCTCGCCGAGCAGATGCAGCGCCGGGGGATCCGCATCCACCGCCAGACCGTGGTGCGGGCGATCGAGAAGACCAACGCCGGCCTGGTACTGACGCTGGGCGACGACTCGACCCTGGAGACGGACATCGTTCTGTACGCCACCGGCCGCGCGCCCAACACCCGCACGATCGGCCTGGAGGAGGCCGGCGTCCGGCTGAGCGATACCGGTGCGGTGGTGGTGGACGACTGGAACCGCAGCTCGGTCGAGAGCATCTTCGCCGTCGGCGACTGCACCGACCGCATCAACCTGACGCCGGTCGCCATCGCCGAGGGTACCGCGTTCGCCGAGACCCACTTCAACGCCAACCCGATCCGGATGGACTACGACGACGTGCCGTCGGCGGTGTTCAGCCAGCCGCCGGTCGCGACTGTCGGCCTGACCGAGTGCCGGGCGAAGCTGAACGCGGCGATCGACGTCTATGTCAGCCGCTTCCGGCCGATGAAACACACGCTGTCGGGCCGCGACGAGAGCACGCTGATGAAGCTGGTGGTCGATGCCGGGACCGACCGGGTGCTAGGCTGCCACATGGTGGGGGCGGACGCGCCGGAAATCATCCAGGGGCTTGCGATCGCGCTCAAGTGCGGGGCGACCAAGGCACAATTCGACGCGACGATCGGCATCCATCCCACGGCGGCGGAAGAATTCGTCACCATGCGGGACAAGCGGGGTGGCTGAAGGTCCGCAGCCTGCGCACCACTGCTCCGCGCAGGACTGATGACCCTCTCGTCTAGGCGTGTTGAAAACCCCCGCCGACCTGCGTAGAACCTGTTGCTCCTGGCAACAGCCTCGGAGAGAGGGAGCGTATGAGCCAAGTCTGGGCCCCGGACAGCTGGCGGAGCAAGCCAATCCTGCAGGTTCCGACCTACCCGGAACCGCAGCGACTGGCGGAAGTCGAAGGCGAGCTGCGGCACTTTCCGCCGCTGGTATTCGCAGGTGAAGCGCGCCGGCTGAAACGCCTGCTGGCTCAGGTGGCCGAAGGCCGTGCCTTCCTGCTGCAGGGTGGCGACTGCGCCGAGAGCTTTGCCGAGTTCCATCCCAACAACATCCGCGACATGTTCCGGGTGCTGCTGCAGATGGCGGTCGTGCTGACCTTTGGCGCCGCCGTACCGGTGGTGAAGGTCGGACGGCTGGCGGGTCAGTTCGCCAAGCCGCGCTCGGCGGACACCGAGACTATCGAGGGCGTGACGCTTCCGGCCTACCGCGGCGACATGATCAACGGCATGGACTTTACGTCGGAAGCCCGCGTGCCCGATCCGCAGCGGATGGTCCGCGCCTACAACCAATCCGCGGCGACCCTGAATCTGATCCGCGCGTTCGCGCAGGGCGGCTACGCCGACCTGCACCAGGTGCACCTGTGGAACCTGAGCTTCGTCGCCGACAGCCCGCAGGGCAGCCGCTACAAGGACCTGGCCGGGCGTCTCGACGAGGCGCTCGCGTTCATGGCCGCCTGCGGGCTCACATCGGAGACGACACCGCAGATCCGCGAGACCAGCTTCTTCACCTCCCACGAAGCGCTGCTGCTGAACTATGAGGAGGCGCTCTCGCGCGTCGACAGCACCACCGGCGACTGGTACGACACGTCCGCGCACCTGCTGTGGCTCGGCGAGAGGACCCGCCAGCTGGACGGTGCCCACCTGGAGTTCCTGCGCGGCGTCGGCAACCCGGTCGGGGTCAAGCTGGGCCCGGGAGTCCAGGGCGACGAGCTGATCCGGATGATCGACGAACTCAACCCCGCCAACGAGGCCGGGCGGCTGACGCTGATCATCCGCATGGGCCCCGACAAGCTCGCCGACCTGCTGCCGCCGCTGATCCGGCGGGTGGCGCGCGAGGGACGGCGCGTCGTCTGGGTGTCCGACCCCATGCACGCGAACACGGTCAAGAGCTCGAGCGGCTTCAAGACCCGGCACTTCGACCAGATCCTGCGGGAGGTCCGCACCTTCTTCGCCGTGCACGAGGCCGAAGGCACGTACGCCGGCGGCGTACACTTCGAGATGACCGGGCAGGACGTGACCGAATGCGTCGGCGGCGCGCAGGCGATTACCGAAGCCAACCTGGGAGCACGCTACCACACCCACTGCGATCCGCGGCTGAACGCCAGCCAGGCCCTGGAACTCGCATTCCTGCTGGCGGAAATCCTGAAGGAGGGCCGCAGCCGTGAGCGCCACCTGGAACTCGGCCGCGCCATCGCCTCCCTCTGATGCGAGCCGGTCGCCGGACGCCGGCGGCGCTGAAAGCGACGCGCAAGCGGACGACAGGAGCACGTTGAGGCCGGCCTCGGCGGACATCGAGGCCTGGAGCGACCGCTACTTCGTCAAGACCAAGCAGACGGTGGGCCGGTTCGGCGACAAGACCGTCTGCTATGCCGTGTTCATGCGCCGGCCGGTGATCTTCACTCCGCGGCTGATGGTGCGCTGGTTGCAGCAGGTGGCGGCCGACCGGGGCTTCCGGGTGGCGATCGACCTGAACTACCGGGAGGGGGACTGGGTCGGCGCCGGCGAGCCGCTGATGTACATCTCCGGCTCGTTCTTCCATCTGGTCGACCTGGAGACCCTCTACCTGCAAAAGTTGGGAGCGCCGTGCGTCGCCGCCTACAACGCGTTCACCATGTGCACCGACCTGCCGAAGGTGGCGTTCCTGGCGATGGACGCCCGCCATTGCGCCGGCACCGAGATGGCGGAGCTGATGGCCTACGCCGCCTCGGTCGGCTCCGAGGCGGCAAAGCGCGAGGTCGGCGCCGTGGGCTTCATCGGCAATGCCAACGACGCCACGGCGCACTACTTCGGCCGGACGCGCGGGCTCGGCACCATGCCGCACGCGCTGATCGGCTACGCCGGGTCGACCCTCCGGGCGGCGGAGATGTTCGCCGAAACCTTCCCTGACGAGGACCTGACGGTGCTGGTCGATTACTTCGGCCGCGAGGTGACCGACACGCTGGAGGTCTGCCGGCGCTTCCCCGACCTGGCGGCGGCGGGTCGGCTGGCGGTGCGGCTGGACACCCACGGCGGCCGTTTCCTGGAAGGGCTCGACCCGCAGGAGTCCTACGCCGTCCTCGAGCGGCACGCGCCGCTCGCCGTCCGCCGCTACCGCAACGACGCCGAACTGCGCATCCTCACCGGCACCGGCGTCTCGGCGGCCGCCGTCTACCACATGCGCGAGCAGCTGGACGCAGCCGGCTTCCCCAAGGTCCGCATCGTCGCCTCATCCGGTTTCGACGTGCAGAAGTGCAAGGTGATGGCGGAGATCGGCGCCCCCATCAACGCCGTCGGCACCGGCTCCTACCTGCCGGACACCTGGAAGGAGACCTATGCCACGGCCGACATCGTCGAGTACGACGGCGCGCCCTCGGTGAAGATCGGCCGTGAATTCCTGCTGAAGCGCAAGCGACCCGGCAGCAATCCCGCCACCGGCGGCTGATCCGGTGGCGGCGGCGCAGCCGCGATCCGAGGGAACGACCCGCACCCGGCTCAGGCGAGCGTGAAGTAGTCGCCGGCCGCCACGTAGGTCACGGCGTTCACCCCGGCGACGGAGATCTGGAAGTCGATTCCGGCCGCGAACGCACCGTTGCCGTCCAGATCGATCTGGATCACGTCGCTCCCGTTCAGGAAGCGGATGTTGGTCTGGGCGGCGCCGGTGGCGAACGTCCCGCCCAGCGCCAGGTTGGAGGCGAGCTGCGACAACGCGGCACCGCCCACCTTCAGCAGCGCCTCGATGGCGGGCGTGAAGTCGAGGCGATCGCCCACGGCACCCACGATCGTGTCCCGCCCGCCGGCCGCCACGTCGCCGGTGTTCCAGGCGGTGGTGCCGTAGACGATCCGGTCGAGGCCGGCGCCGCCCTCCAGCCAGTCGTTGCCCGCACCGCCGATCAGCCGGTCGTCGCCCGCCTCGCCGTAGAGGCTGTCGTTGCCGCCCGTTCCGGCCAGCGTATCGTTGCCCTCCCAGCCGCGCAGCAGATCGTTGCCGACGGCGCCGGTGAGGGAGTCGTTGCCGGTCCCGCCCCACAGGCTGTCGTTGCCGGCGCCGCCGTTCACCGTGTCGTTGCCGCCGAGCGCATAGATGCGGTCGTTGCCGCCGGCGCCGTTGATCACGTCGCGCACCGAGACGCCGAGGATGGTGTCCGCGCTGCCGTAGCCGGTCTGGGTCAGCGTCGCGCTCGCCCCGTCCCACGACCAGGAGGCCACCTGCGTTCCGTCCTGGGCGTCGGTGCCGTAGATGAACTGTCCCGCGTCCTCGTCGAGCGGCCCCAGCGCCGGCGAGCCCGGGACGACGTTGTAGCTCATGATCGTCTGCGCGGTGGTGTTCAGGCTCGGGTCCAGCACCTCGTCGTGGCCGTTGCCGAGGATCTCGTCCGGATGCTTGAGGCCGATGGCGTGGCCGATCTCGTGCAGCAGCAGGCCGTAGTCGGCGACGCCGCCCACCCGGAAGTCGGTGTTGACGAACACGTCCGCCGACGCGGCGTCGTCGCCGAAGACGTTCGGCTGGCTCTGGAAGTCCCATTCTCCGAAGGGATAGAAGGCGAAGCCGCCGGAGCTCTTCGCCCACGAGATCGAGGAGAAGTCGTACCAGGCGAACTGGATCTGCCCCTGGCCGGGGGGAACCTCCAGGAAGGTGATGCCGGTGGCCGCGTCCCAAGCGGCCAGCGCCTGCCGGGCGATCTGCTGGTCGGCGGCGGAGAACGCCTGGAAGGTGCTCCGGTCGAGCCCGGCGACGCTCGCGTGCGTGGCGGGAGACGCGGTGGGAAACGAGTAGGTGACGAACACCGGCCGCCCGGAGGGCAGCGGCGTCGAGGTCCAGTCCAGCCCGGTCCAGTAGATTCCGGACAGGAGCGCGGTGTAGTCGGTCACCGTCGGCATGCGGCTGTCCCTCGGCGGATCCCCCGGACCCACCCCGCTTGAGATTGATTGTGCGTAGTGTACACAAATCGGCGGCAATCCGCCATGGTTGTCTGCGCGTAAGAAGCACCCGTCAACCGAGAACCCCGCCGCCATCGGGTGCCCGGAGCGAAGCGACGGGCGTCATGCCGGCACCCGGACCAGCCTTGCATGGCAACGGCCGCCGGGCGACACCGCGCCTGGAGAGCCCGCGTCGTCCCCTGCCCGGTCGACGCCGCCGCAGGCGCGGCTGAGCGGCCGCGGGCCCCCGCCCCGAACAGGCTTGCGCCCAAAAACGTCGTCATTTGTCGTCAGTTGTCGTCATTCCGCCCGTAACCCATTGATTTCGCTTGCCGCAGAATGACGACACATGTCGTCAAATGTCGTCATTCCGTGTCGTCGACTGTCGTCAAATGTCGTCATTTGTCGTCATTCCGGCTGCGGCCCCGGCCGGCCTGGGGGCCGGCACGAATGAGCCCCGCCCGGTCCGCCGGAAGCGCCCGCTGCGCCGCTGGCCCAGGGCGAAAATTAGGATTATCGTCGTCTTCTGGTCAACCCGCCGATCACCGGGGTTCTTCCCGGCCGCACGGGGCAAAGGAGTAGGCTCGCGTGCGCTCGCTCGCTCGCCCCGATCCTCGCCCACACGCGGGAGAGTGAGGGCACGCGGTCAACTGGCAGCGGGCTCGCCGGAGCAGGTTGCGAGCTGCCCTAGGCGGAGAAATCCGGGCGGCCTCGCCGCCGCACGGATCACGATCTCGGGGGAAACCCCGAGGGCTTCTTCATCCAGCCTCCGGCGCCGAACCCTAGAGTACGGTTTGATCAGATTGAACCGACCGGATCAAACGGTCGTGCTCCAACTGTTTGATTTTTTGAGCAAGTCAATCCGATCAAGCGATTCCGCTCGATCGGATATTGCCCTAATGCGACGTCGGCTCCGGATCGGGGAACTCGGACGCGTACCGTGCGATCCATTCCCGCGCCGCTTCCTCCTCCGTCAGCCGCCGACCTTCGGTGCTGTAGATGGTGTGCCTGTATTGATGGATTCGGCAGACCTGCTCGACCATCCGTCCCCGGAACTGGTCTTCCGGATTGAGAAATTCCACGCCCAGCTCGAAGGCCCGGTCCAGCGGGCGGCACCAGACGACCCGCGCCTGGGTCTCGAAGGCGGGCTTGACAAGCGGGATGCGGATGGTGACGACCTCGCCCGGCTCGATCCTGAGGTCGGAGCGCATGGCAAGCCCACCGAAGCTCACGTTGCAGCTGCGCGGCGTCGAGCGGACGGAGCTTTCCGCGGCGCTCACCTCGACCGGAATGTCCGTCGGATGTCGGATGAAGTGCCGCACGGTCTCCCCCACGTCGTCAGCCAGGCCACCCATTCATGAACATAGGGCAGGACGAAATTTGGGCACAGTGGGGGCGGTGTCCAGCGCCTGCCCAGCGCGCAGATCCGAACAGCCGCAGGCGGCATCGGCCCCCTCCTGCGGCCCAGTGCCACGCTGTGCCGAGTCGTCGCGGCGCCTACCCGGCCCCCGTCGCCGGGCCGCCCGGCGCCCGCCCCCGCCGCCGGCCGCCGGGCAAGGCGCAGGGTGGCCCGGACCGCACCCGTCGCGCGAGCCGCCGAAGGTGGCGGGGCGGGCGCAGAGGACGGACGACGCGAGCCGATCCGCCGCACCCGTGCAGTCTCCCATCGCTGCGAACTGGAGGCCACGCAATCCACGGCCGGGCACCCGGCACCACCGCCGTGGACAGTCCCCGGCGGTGAATCGCCGCGCTGTTTCGGGGCGCGCGACGAGGGCACGTGCCGTCGAACGGAATGGATGACGACGCGCCGATAGCTCCGGAGCGGCAGCGCGGCACGGTCGACACACAATTCGGGATACGGCCTGCTTGCTCTTCCACTCACCCCAGCAGGAAGTAGTCGCCATCGGCGATGTAGGTGACCTTGGTGACGCCTTGGAGGACGATCTGAAAGTCCTGGGCGGGCGAGAAACCCCCGCCCTGGTTCAGGTCGATCTGCAGCACGCCACCGGCGGTCAGCCGGATCGACGTCTCCAACGGCGACATCGGACTGGCGTCGATGACGATATCCGTCGTGGCATCGGAGAGGCGAACGCCGTTCGCCCACATCCACGCCTCGACGCCGGGCTGGAAATCGAGCCGGTCGCCGGCCGTGCCAACCACCGTATCCGCCTCGCCGTCCTGGATGTCGAGACCGGTATACAGAAACTCGATCTGCTCCGCCGTCCAGACGTAGACGTCGTTGCCGGGTCCACCATCGAGCGTGTCATTGCCGACGCCGCCGATCAGCGTGTCGTTTCCGGCAAGACCGCGCAGAGAGTCGTTTCCCCAGTCCCCATCGAGGCGATTGTCGCCACCGGTTCCAATGACGGTGTCGTTGGCCCAGGCGCCGTTGGCGTTCTCGAAACCGATGAGCGTATCGGTTTCCCCGCCGAGCGTGGCGAATTGCTGCCCTAGATTGATGACGCCCGTCGTGTAATTGTACAGATACTCGCTGTAGTCGGCGGTGTCGATGCCGCTCCCGCCGTTCAGGAGGTCGTTTCCTTCACCCCCCTGCAACGTGTCGTTGCCGCCGAGGCCTTCGATCGTGTCGTTGCCGTGACTGCCGTAAAGCCGGTTTGCGACCCAGTCACCGGAAATCGTATCGTTGTGTATGGAGCCGTCGATGTTCTCGATCGAGGTGAACGTCTCGGTGACGCCATCGACGTTTGCCGTCTTCGTCGCCAGCGAAACCGTGACACCGGCGTTGGCCGTCCAGAAGGTTATGCCGTCGCGACCGGCGCCGCCGGCATAGGTGTCGCGGCCGGCACCACCGTCAAAATTATCGTCGCCGGTGCCACCGATCAGGCTGTCGTCGCCCTTGCCGCCGATCAGAACGTTCCAGAGGCCGGCACCTGCGACCAGCCTGTCGTTTCCGTCGCCGCCTTCGAGGATATCGATCCCGTCACCGCCGTTGAGGCTGTCGTTCCCGTCGCCGCCTAGGAGGCTGTCGTCTCCGTTGCCGCCCAACAGCGTGTCGTCGCCGCGCCAGCCGTAGAGGGTGTCCCGATCGTTGCCGCCATTGAGGAGATTGGCGCCATTGCTGCCCGAAAGCAGATCGTTTCCGGCATCGCCGTAGTACGTATCGTTGGTGACGGCCGACGAGCTGAAAACCCAGTCGTCGCCCGCACCGAGGCGTACGAGATCGGTTCCCGCGCCGCCGTCGACCGAGTCGTTGCCGAGGCCGCCGAGGATGGTGTCGTTGCCGCCCCCGCCGAGGAGGGAATCATTCCCGGCGCCGCCATCGATGCTGTCGTTGCCGTCGCCACCGTCGATGCTGTCGCTACCGGCCCCGGGAAAACTTCCCGCAGGATTGCGGATAACGCCTCCGCTCACCAAGCCCGGCGTGATGATGTCGTCTCCGGAACCGCCGGTCAGTGTGGCCATGTTGCGCGTCCTCCACATTCGGACTATTCGTCGAATCGATCAATGGGAGGACTACCGCTCACCCCCCTCTTCCCCAGGTGTCAGGATGTCACAAAGTGTCAATCTCAGTCAAGCATCGGTCAGTATGATTTCGCCGATCCTTACCCACATGGGTATTATTTGCTGTTTCACTGACCTCGGCTGGTTATTTCTTGACGGCGGTCCGATCGACCCTTCATTCCCGAGGAATGTTTGCGCGCAACACCATCGCCTCGGCGCATCTCGCCGTTGCTCAACTCGCTTTTGCAGAGGTCGGAACCGCCGCAGGCGTAGTCTTGCGGGCTTCCCCGCTCGGCCTCGACGACCCACCTGGTCGGCGGTCGGGCAAAGCCGGTCCGCCCGATCCGGGACGACGGACCGACCGCACCCTTGCGGGTGATTGACGCGTCCGCTTGAAACATGTGAAACGAACACGCGCGCTGCGCGACAAATAACGGAAACACTCGCGCGCAATACTATGTCGGGCACAACGCGGCACCCGCACCGGGCGGGCATGCGCAGGGAGATTGGGGCAGGACCATGGCTGTCACCGCAACCTTTTCCGCCGGCACGCTGACCGTCTTCGGCGACAATCTGGCAAACACCGTCGACGTCGGCCGCAACGCCGCCGGCCAGCTGCTGGTCAACGGCGGCGCGGTCCCGGTTGCGGGCGGCACGCCCACGGTGGCGAACACGGCGCTGATCCAGGTCTTCGGCCAGGGCGACAACGACACCATCACGCTGAACGAAAGCAGCGGCGCGCTGCCGCGGGCCAACCTGTTCGGCGGCACCGGCAACGACGCGATCACCAGCGGCTCCGGCAACGACCAGCTGTTCGGCCAGACCGGCAACGACACGCTGCTCGGCAAGGGTGGAAACGACTTCCTGTTCGGCGGCACCGAAAACGACGTGCTGACCGGCGGCGACGGCGACGACCAGATGTTCGGCGAGGCCGGCGACGACCGGATGATCTGGAACCCGGGCGACGATTCCGACCTGATGGAGGGCGGCGACGGCATCGATACCGCCGAGGTCAACGGCGGCAACGGCGCCGAGCAGTTCACCGTCACCGCCAACGGCACGCGGGTGCGCTTCGATCGCCTCGATCCGGCGCCGTTCGCCCTCGACATCGGCACCACCGAAAACCTGGTGGTGCACATGAACGGCGGCGACGACACCTTCAGCGCCACCGGCAACCTCGCCGCACTCATCCAGGTCACCGTCGACGGCGGGACCGGCAACGACACCATCCTGGGCGGCAACGGCAACGATCTGCTGCTGGGCGGCGACGGCAACGACTTCCTCGACGGCCAGCAGGGCAACGACACGGTGTTGCTGGGTGCGGGCAACGACGTCTTCCAGTGGGACCCGGGCGACGGCAACGACGTGATCGAGGGCCAGGCCGGCCTGGACACCCTGCGGTTCAACGGTTCCGCCGCCTCCGAGACCATCGCGATTTCCGCCAACGGCGGGCGGACGAGCTTCACCCGCAACGTCGCCAACATCACGCTCGACCTGAACGACGTGGAGACCCTGCGCATCGAAGCGCTCGCGGGCAGCGATGTCGTCACCGTGGGCGACCTGACCGGCACCGACGTCACCTCGGTCACGGTCAATCTCTCCGGCGTCCTGGGTGGTGCCACCGGCGACGGATCGGCCGATACGGTGATCGTCACCGGCCGCGCCACCGCGGACGCGATCAACGTGGTCGCTTCCGCATCCGGCGTGGGCGTGACCGGCCTGCCGGCCTCGGTGACCGTCACCGCCAGCGAAGGCGCCAACGACGCGCTGGTGATCAACAGCGGTGCCGGCAACGACCGGATCAACGCGTCGACGATGCCGGGCGGCCTCGTCAGACTGAGCCTCGACGGCGGCGGCGGCAACGACAGCCTGTTCGGCAGCGCCGGCGACGACGCGCTGCTGGGCGGCGACGGCAACGATCTCACCGAGGGCAACCAGGGCAACGATGTGGCGTTCCTGGGGACCGGCAACGATATCTTCCGCTGGGATGCCGGCGACGGCAGCGACGTCGTCGAGGGTCAGGACGGCGTGGATACGCTGCGCTTCACCGGCTCGGCCGACGGCGAGATCGTCAACATCTTCGCCAACGGCGGACGGGCGCTGCTGCTCCGCGACGTGGCCGGCGTCACCATGGACCTGAACGACATGGAGACGGTCAATCTCTTCACCCAGGGCGGCGCCGATACCGTCGTCATCGGCGACCTCACCGGCACCGACGTCAGTCTGGTCGCTCTCAACCTGGGTGCCGCCGACGGCCAGTCGGACACCGTCATCGTCACCGGATCGAACGTCGGCAACGACCTCATCGACGTCAACCGCGTGTCGGGCCGGGTGGAGATCGACGGCCTCGCCGCGGATGTGCGGCTCACCGGCTTCGAGCAGACGCTCGACATGCTCAGCGTGTCCGGCCTCGCCGGCGACGACACGATCGACGCCTCCGGGCTCGGCGTCCCCATCCGGCTGAGCCTGTCCGGCGGCCTGGGGAACGACACGCTGATCGGCTCGGCCGGCGGCGATCAGTTCAACGGCGGCGACGGCAACGATCTGGCGCTGATGGGGGCCGGCAACGACGTGTTCACCTGGAATCCGGGTGACGACAACGACGTGATCGAGGGTCAGGCCGGGTTCGATGAACTCGCCTTCAACGGGGCGAACGTCAGCGAGATCATCGGCATCGCCGCTTCCGGCGGCCGCACGCTGTTCTCCCGCAACGTCGCCAACGTGCAGCTGGACACCAACGACGTGGAGAAGATCAGCTTCAACGCTTTCGGCGGCGCCGACTGGGTGGTGGTCAACGACCTGACCGGCACCGACGTGACCGAGGTGGCGATCAACCTGGGCGGCGAGGATTTCCAGGCGGATACGGTCGTCGTGCAGGCCACCGGCGGCTCAGACAGCATCCTGGTCGTCTCCGAAAACGGCGTGATCCGCGTGCTCGGCCTCGCCGCAGAGGTGAAGATCAGCGGTTTCGGGGCCGGCGACACCCTGGTGATCAACGGCCTGGGCGGCGACGACGTGGTGGACGCATCCGGGCTCGCGGCGCTGCTCACTCTCTCGGTCTCCGGCGGTGACGGCGACGACGTGCTGACCGGCAGCGAAGGCGCCGACATCCTGCTGGGCGACGCCGGCGACGACGTGCTCATCGGCGGCCCCGGGATCGACGTCCTCGACGGCGGGACGGGGGCCAACATTCTCCTGCAATAGAGCACGGTTTGATCAGATCGAACCGATCTGGTCAAACGGTCGTGCTCCAACTGTTTGATTTCTGGAGCAAGTCAATCCGATCAGGCGATTCCGCTCGATCGGATATTGCTCCAGGTCACCAACGGCCTCCGCTCGAACTGGGACGCCCAGATCCACGCCGGCAGCCGCTCGATCACCGCACCCCCCGCCTCCCCGGCCAAACCGCCCTGCCCTCCATCGGCCGGATCCTCGCCGAAGCCTTCGAGCAAACCCTCCCGGCCAGCTTCGGCTTCAATGAGGCCGCGGCATTACTGCCGCGGAAGTCGCGCGCGGTCAGGAGAACCCCGTGGCGAGCGGCTGCGCAAGCAACCGCACCTCGCGTGCGCCCTCCTCGAACCGCGCGAGCGACTGGCGCCAGGAAACCCCCGGCCAGAGGAACTCAGCCTCACCGCGGGCCGGCCGATAGACGGCCGTATAAAGGGTGCCGAAACCACGCCCATAGGCCGTGGCGTAGAGCGGTGGATGCAGGAACAGCTCGGCGAAGGCTTCGGCGGTCGGCGGTGCATCCGGTGCTTCGGCCAGGTGCGCCCCCAGAAAGCGCTCGCGCTCCAGGGTCGCCGTGACGCGTGCGTGATGATGCCACTCGATGGCACCCTGATGGTTGGTCGCGATCGGCTTCTGGTAGACGACGGGTGAGCGGTCCGGGGCCAGTTCGGCCGTGAAGTATGTGCCCGAGCGGTCGAGCGCGGTGACGTTGTAGGACATGTGCGTGGGAATACGCCGAAGCGCCGCGGCCGCTTCGGCAGCGCTGCTGCAGGTCTCCAGCAGGTAGCGCAGGACGATCGGAATCCCGAAGCCGTCGCCGACGGCCTGCCGCCCGCCGAAGGTGAGACTCACCGCCAGCCCGTCCTCGTTGATCCCGTCGAGACAGCCCCACAGGCAGTCGCTCATCGCAATCACCCGCCGGCCGTTCCACCGGGTGTTCAGCACCAGTGCATCGCACAGGTAGGGGCTGTAGTCGTAATTTCGGATCAGCACCGGCTCGCCATCCGTCCACACGGCCTGCGAGCAGCCGGACATGAACGCCGGCGGGCGATAGAGCGAGAGAAAGCGCGCGGCGAGATCGGAACCGCCGGCGAGCTCGCATAATCGCTCGTAGGTGGGCAGGATTTCCGGCATGTGCCGGCGCAGCATCGCCATCGCCTGACTGTACGTCGGCCGGGCGGTGATCCCTTCCGACAGGAACCAGCCCCGATAGGCGGGCCACAGGCGACGGAACAAGGTGGCCCAGGTGACACCGGGGAGGTCTTCCGCGTGCGCTTCGAAGACGAGCTTCATCGGGCCTCTAGAGGATCTTGAAGGCTCCCGCAAACGGCGCGGCCGCAGCCGGCTGGATGTCCTCCAGGGGGATCGCGGCGTAATTCGCGCGGATGCCGTCGATCCACCGGTGCGCCCGGTCATTGAGGGCGAAGCCGCGGGTCATCAGCCGGCCACGGGTGATCAGGATGCCGAGGTCGGCGCCCTCGTAACGATAGTCGCCGGGACCGCTGATGCGCAGGAACAAGGCCTCTCGTTCGCTGGCGACCGCACGGCGGTGATAGTCGAACCGGGAGTAGGAAATCGAGCCGTCGTCGTTCATGTGCCAGATGCCGCTCTGTGGCGCATGCGTCAGAAGGTCGACCGACGTCTCGGTATGCTTGATAACCATCTGGCTCCAACTGTCGATGTTCTCCGGATCCGCCCAGCGGCCGTTGAGCGCCTGGATGTCGAGATCGAAGTCGATGCCGGAGAACTCCAGGAGGTGGAACAGGAACAGCGGCGCATCGGCGTGCGCGAACGCTGCATGGTTGGTCATCGAGCTGGCGCCGGTGATCCGAGGATTGAGTTCTCCCAGGTAGAGTTCTCCGTCATCGAGATCAACCAGGAAGTCCAGCTCGAAGTAGCCGCGGTATCCCTCCTTGCGTAGCTGTTCACCAAAGCGGAAGGTCAGCTCGCGGGCCTGCTGGCGGATTGCGTCGGTGAACGCGGTCGCGAAGATTTCGTTCCCGCACCAGCCGCCGCGGTAGGGCGTGAGCTCCTTGAAGCCGACCAGCTCCGTCATCAAGGGTCCGACGATCGTGCCGTTGCGGGTGGCGCAGGCTTCGATCGCCGAGCCGCGGCAGCGAATGCGCTTCATGATCTTGACGTCGCCGGCGTCGACGATCTCCGTCGCGTGCCGGCTCCAGTCCTGTTCGGACGAAATGAAGAAGGTGGTATGGCCGGAATCGCCGAAGGCGGTCTGCACGACCAAGTCGGGACCGAGGTGGCGGGTGAGCTTGCGCAGCTCGTCGTAGCTGCCGACACGGGCGAGCACGTTCGGCACGCTCTTCACCCCGGCCTTGTCGCCGATCCGCACCGTGTTGACCTTGTTGTCGACGTGGGTACGCAGCTTGGCGCGGGGAAACCAGATCTTCAGGCCGGCCTGCTGGCACAGCGCCTCGGTCTGCTCGTCGAACATCAGGAACACCGCCTTGGCGTTCGGGCCCTGCGAGCGGATGTAGTCGAGGACCTCCTTGTGCTGCAACAGGTAGTTGTTGATGTCCTCGATGCAGCCGAATTCCGGATGCGGTGCTTCGCTGGGGACGAACGTGTTCGGATGGCGCCCGTCGTAACAGTCGATGTAGTTGACGAACTTGAAGTTCTTGCACCACTCGTCCATGCCGAGAAGATTGAAATTGGTAGCACTGACGAAGATGATCGGTGTGTCGTTGCGATGGAAATAGCGCCGGATGTCCGAGATCCCGTTCAGGCGCTTGGTTGCCCTGCTCATGCGTCGGTCTTTCCTCCAGGCCAGCCGGTCGAAGCTCTCTATACGCGGTCCGTTCCGCCCGCCGCAGGCGGCAGTGCCGGCTGCGGCCCGCCTGCTGGCGCCGCCGGGGGCAAACGGCGCGCCGGAATTGTGAGCGGCCCAAGGCTGTCGAGGTAGGTGACATCGAAGCCGTGGGATTGGTAGACGGGGAAATCAGCGCGGCGGTCGCGGAAGCTCTTCAGGGTCTGCCCAAGTCCGAGCAGGCCCACCGCCCGTTCGCGGCGCACCCGATCGAGATCGATCTCGACAGGCATCACCTCCTCGTCACTGCCGGCGGCATGGACCACGTGACCGGACGGGTCGACGATCGTCGAGCGGCCGATGCCGCCGTGGCCGACGCCGTTGATATCGAAGACGTAGCACTGGTTCATCGCTGCCGTGGCGCGCACGATCGAAAGCTCGACGTCGCGATCGATCGTGTCGGTCAGCGACGGATGCAGGATCACCTCGGCGCCCATCGCCGCAAGGGTGCGCGAGGTTTCCGGGAACCACATGTCGTAGCAGATCGACAGGCCGAAACGGCCGATGGAGGGCACGTCGAACACCAGAAAGTCGCGGCCGGCGGCAACGTTCGCCTCGTATGGCTCGAACGGAAACATCTTGCGGTAGCGGCCGACGACCTCACCGCGGGGACTGATCACGCTCGCGGTGTTGAAGACCCTGTTTTCCGCCGCTTCGAACATCGAGCCGGGAATAAGCCAGATGTCATAGCGGTGGGCGAGCTCGCAGAAGACCAGCTCCGAGGGGCCCGGTAACGGCTGGGCGAAGCGGGGAAGCGGCCCGTGCGCGCAGAGCTCGCTGAACAGCACCATCTGCACCCACGGAAACCGCTGCATCACCACCGCGAGCCGGCTCGCCATCTGGGCGATGTTGCTCACCTCGGCGGAGATGCGCATTTGAATCCCGGCAATGGCAAAGGGCACCATGCAGCGTCTCCAGGCCAATCGTCTCTGTGGTTCTCGGGGCGTCGCCCGCTCAGGCGACGACCGGCGAAGCGACCGCGGCGAGGACGTCTTCGAGCACGCCGAGACCTTCGTCGAGGATGCCATCCGGGATGGTGAGCGGCGCCATGATGCGGATGACGTTGGCGTGCACGCCGCAGGAGAGCAGCAACAAGCCCCGTCGCACCGCTTCGGCGACGACCGCCTTGGCGATCTCCGGCGCCGGCTTGCGGCGGCCTGCGTCGGAGAAGAACTCGATCGCCACCATCATACCCAGACCGCGCACGTCGCCGATCGCGGGATACCGTGCCGCAAGCGCCTGCAGGCGGCCTCGCATGTGTTCACCCAGCCGCCGGCTCCGCTCCAGGAGTTGCTCGCTCTCGATAACATCGAGCACCGCCAACGCCGCGGCACAGGCGATCGGGCTGCCGGCATAGGTGCCGCCGAGTCCCCCCGGGCCGACCGCGTCCATCACGTCGGCTCGGCCGACGATGGCGGAGATCGGAAACCCGCCACCCAGACCCTTCGCCAGCGCGATGATATCGGGAACGACGCCCACGTGTTCGACCGCGAACATCCTGCCGGTGCGTCCGATGCCGGTCTGAATCTCGTCGGCGATGAGCAGCATGCCGTGCCGATCGCAGAGGGCGCGCAGCCTCGGCAGGAAATCCGGGGGCGCCGGATAATAGCCGCCTTCGCCCTGCACCGGCTCGACGATGATCGCTGCCACACGTGACGGCTCGATGTCGTTCCGGAACAACGCTTCGATGCCGGCGAACGCGTTGTCGGTGCTGATGCCGTGCAGTGGACAGGGGAAGGGTGCGTGGTAGACCTCGCTCGGAAACGGGCCGAAACCGGCCTTGTAGGGGTCGACCTTGCCGGTGAGCGCCAGGGTCATCATCGTCCGGCCGTGGAAGGCGCCACTGAAGGCGACGATGCCGGGTCGGCGGGTCGCCGCCCGGGCGATCTTCACGGCGTTCTCGATCGCTTCGGCGCCGGTGGACATGAAGAACGTCTTCTTCGGCGCGTCGCCGGGCGCGAGCGCGTTCAACCGCTCGGCCAACGCGACGTACGGCTCGTAAGCGATCACCTGGAAACAGGTGTGGGTGACCTGCCCGAGCTGCCGCGTCACGGCCTCGATCACCCGCGGGTGGCAATGGCCGGTATTGACGACGGCGATGCCGCCGCAGAAGTCGATGTAGCGACGACCCTCGACGTCCCACAACTCCGCATTCGACGCGCGGTCGACAACCAACTGGTGCGCCTGCGAAACCCCCTGGGGGATGGCGGCCCGCCGGCGGGAGAGAATGTCGGCATTGGTCGTTGTCGGTCTTTCCATGGTCATCCTCTGCCACAAGGTCAGGAGGTCGGAGAACTCTGTCGGTCGGCCGGTGTGGGATGGCACCCAGCGGCACTCAGCCTTCAAACAGGCGCCTGCGCCAGAAGGCGCGACGGACCGGGCGAGCGATTGTGCCGGCGGCCCCGCGCAGTCGCTCGGTCCGCCGGCGCTGCCACTCAAGGACGAGCAGAAGCAGGGTCGCGACGACCACCAGCACCGTCGCGGCCGCAGCGATGGCCGGACTGATGTTGTCGCGGATGCCGCTGAACATCTTGCGCGGCAGGGTCTGCTGCTCGGGACTGGCGAGGAACAGGGTAATCACCACTTCGTCGAACGAGGTGGCGAAGGCGAACAGCGCACCGGAGACGACGCCGGGGCCGACGATCGGCAGCGTCACCTTGAAGAACGCGCGCACCGGATCGACGCCGAGGCTGGCGGCGGCGCGCACCAGGTTGTAGTCGAAGCCCTGCAGCGTCGCCGTTACCGTGGTGATGACGAACGGCACGCCCAACATCGCATGCGCCAGCACCAGCCCGAGATAGCTGCCGGCCAGCCCGATCGGCGCAAAAAACAGGTAGATGGCGACACCCGAAATCACCACCGGCACGATCATCGGCGAGATCAGCACGCTGACCAGCAGCGCCTTGCCGGGAAAGCTGGCCCGGGTCAGGCCGATCGAGGCCAGCGTGCCGAGAACGACGGCGAGCAGGGTCGCCAGTGGCGAGATGATCAGGCTGTTCTTCAGCGCGTCCGTCCAGGTGGCGGAGCCGAAAAATTCCTCGTACCAGCGCAGCGAGAACCCCGACATCGGGTAGAGCAGGAACGAATCCGCGTTGAAAGACAGCGGTATGATCACCAGCACCGGAATGATCAGGAACAGCAGGATCAGCCCGCACAGACCCCGCAGTGCGTAGTACCAGATCCGCTCGATCGAAGACGAATAGGACTGCAGCATGGCCGTTTCCTTCTCCGGCGCGCCTAGCGGGGTGTGATCTGCTTGGCGCGCGCCGGCCCGAAGTAGCGCGCATAGAAGACGTAGAGGATCAACGTCGCCACCAGCAGGACCGCCGACAGAGCCGCCGCCATGCCCCAGTTGATTGTTTCGTTGGTGTAGAACGCGACAAAGTAGCTGGCCATCTGCTCCTTCGGACTGCCGAGCAGCGCCGGCGTGATGTAGTAGCCCATCGCCAGGATGAAGACGAGCAATCCGCCCGCGCCGACGCCCGGCAAGGTCTGTGGGAAATAAACCTTCCAGAAGCTCTTGAACGGCGGGCAGCCGAGGGAAATCGCCGCACGCATGTACGACGGAGGAATACTTTTCATCACGGCGTAGAGCGGCAGAATGACGAACGGCAGCAGAATGTGCACCATCGCGATGTACACGCCGAAGCGATTGAAGACGAGCTGCAGCGGATCGTTGATCAGGCCCAGTGCGATCAGAGCCTTGTTGATCGGCCCTTCCTTCTGCAGCAGCACGATCCATGCGGCGACCCGCACCAGGATGCTCGTCCAGAAGGGCAGCAGGACCAGAATCATCAGCAGATTGCTCGCTCCGGTCGAGACTTGCGCAAGCAGGTAGGCAAGGGGGTAGCCCAGCAGCAGGCACCAGAAGGTGACGAAGACGCTCATCCAGAGCGTCCGGATCAGAATATCGACGTAGATCGCCTGATCGTCGGGCGCCCTGACGATGCCGCCATCGTCGCCGATCCGCAGGTCGAGAGCCGAGAGCAGGTAGAAAGGCGTCACCGATGAGCGGTTGCGGGCGACGATCCGCCAGATTTCGATGTCGCCCCAGCGGGGCTCGGCCGCCAGAATCGCCGCCTTCGCCGACTGGCCGGGCTGCTGGTCGAGCTTCCGGGCCGTATTGATCAGCAGCGAGCGAAATCCCGACATTTCCATGTTGAGCCGCTTCGCCGCGCCCGCCAGGACCGGCGATCGCCGGTCAACGGACAAATCGGCGGCAAGGGCATCGAACACGGCATCGTCCGGGAGGTCCTTGCCATCCCAGTTTCCGAGGGCCTGCACCGTGCGCGGCAGTGCTCCGACCACTTCCGGATTGTCGATACTGCGGTACAGCAGGGAGCCGATCGGCCAGACGAAGGTCAGCAGCAGGAAGACGGCCAGCGGCGCGATCAGCCCCAGATACTTGAGCCTGGTGAGCCGCTCGGCGCGCCGAAGCCGGTGCTTCAGCGAGATGCCGCCGCTCGCTTCGATCGCTCCGCTCACGTCCGTGTTCTCCTTCCCGCACGCATGACCCGTCCGGCCGCATGCTCCGTGCTGGCGCTATTTCGCCGCCCAGGCATTGAAGCGCTGCTCGAGTTCCTCGCCGTGCTCGACCCAGAACTGGGTGTTACTGGCCAGCGCGCCCTCCAGGTTCTTCGGCGCGGTCGGCAATTCGGCGACGCGCTTCGGATCAAGTCCCTCGACCGCCTTCAGGTTGGTCGGCCCATAGGTGATCTGAGACGAGTAGACCTGCTGCGGGCCGGGACGGCTGGCGAAGGCGATGAACTTGTAGGCCTGCTCCAGCTTCGGCGTGCCGCGGGGGATGGCCCAGTGGTCGGCGTCGTAGATCGAGCCGTTCCAGACGATTTTCAGGTTCTTGCCTTCGCTTTGCGCGGTGGCGATGCGGCCGTTGTAGGCGGAGCTCATCACCAGATCGCCGGCGGCCAGCATCTGCGGCGGCTGCGCACCGGCTTCCCACCACTGGATGTTCGCCTTGATCTCGTCGAGCTTCTTGAACGCGCGTTCGACGCCTTCCTTGGTGGCGAGCACCTTGTAAACGTCGTCCGGCTTGACGCCGTCGGCGAGGAGCGCGATCTCCAGCGTGAATTTGGCACCCTTGCGCAGCCCGCGCTTACCCGGGAACTTCTTGACGTCCCAGAAATCCTGCCATGAGGCTGGCGGCGTCTTCAGCTTGTCGCCGTCATAGGCCAGCACGGTCGACCAGACGAAGGTGCCGACGCCACATTCGCTTACCGCTTTCGGCAGAAAGTCCTTCTTGTCGCCGATTTTCGTGTAATCCAGCTCCTGATAGATGCCTTCCTCGCACCCCCGGTAGAGCTCCGCCGATTCCACCTCGACGACATCCCAGGTGACGTTGCGGGTATCGACCATCGCCTTGATCTTCGCCTGCTCGCCGTTGTATTCGCCGGCGATCACATTGATCCCGCTCTCCTTGGTGAAGGCATCGTAATAGGCCTTCTGCTGCGCCTTCTGCACCGCGCCGCCGAACGAAATCACCGTCAGGTCGTCAGCCAGGGTACGGGTGGCGAACAGCGACGTGGTGCCAAGGGCAAGCGCGAGAGCAAGGAGGGATTTCGAAGGTTGCATCGGAATTGCCTTTCTCGATTGACGGCGCCGGTGGGTAATGGGGTGCCTCGCGGAGGCGTCTCGGGGATGTCGTAGGCGACGATCCGGTCCCGGCTCAGCCGGGCCCCGGGGCGAACGCCCGGACATGATCGGCCGGCACGCCGATGGTCATCCTGTCGCCTGGCCTGAGCTTGTCGTGCAGTTCGGAGATCGGGATCTTCGCCATGAAGTTGGCGTTGTTCGCTACCTGCATGCGAATGCGCACGTGGTCGCCGAGGTAGATCAGTTCTTCGATTGCCGCGGAAAAGCGATTTTCCATTCCCGTCGAGCTGCCGTTCAAATGCACCCGCTCCGGGCGGATCGACAGCGTCGCCGGGCTGCCGGGCGCTCCCACGTCGCCGATCTTGGCCTCGATGCGGCTGCCGTCCTCAAGCCGGACCTGACACCGGCCGTTGCCCGTCTGCTCGACGCTTCCGGTCAGCGCATTGTTCTCACCGATGAAGCTGGCAACGAAGGCGTTCGCCGGTTCCTCGTAGAGCTTCGTCGGCGCATCGCACTGCTGAATGATGCCGTGATTGAAGACGGCAATCCGGTCGGACATGGTCAGTGCTTCGCCCTGATCGTGGGTGACGTAGACGACCGTCACGCCAAGCCGCTCGTGGATGTGCCGGATCTCCAGCTGCATATGCTCGCGCAACTGCTTGTCGAGGGCGCCCAGCGGCTCATCCATCAGCACCAGCGACGGCTCGAAGACGAGGGCACGTGCCAGGGCGATGCGCTGCTGCTGGCCGCCGGAAAGCTGTTGCGGAAAGCGGCTGCCGAAGGCTTCCATCCGCACCATGGCCAGCGCCGCGGCCACCTTCTCCTCGATCTGCGCGCGAGGCAGCTTGCGTGCCACCAGAGGAAACCGCAGGTTGTCGGCGACCGTCATGTGCGGAAACAGCGCGTAGTTCTGAAACACCATGCCGATGTTGCGCTGGTGCGGCGGCACGCGATTAATGACCTTGCCGTCCAACAGAATTTCGCCGGAAGTCGGTGTTTCGAAGCCGGCAAGCATCATCAGGCAGGTGGTCTTGCCCGATCCCGACGGTCCCAGGAGGGTGAGGAACTCACCGCGCCTGACGTCGATCGTCAGGTTTTTGACGATCAGCGTCTCCCCGTCATAGGTCTTCTGCACACCACGAAAGCTGATCAGCGGATCTGAATCATCCCGCATCGGCTCCTCCCATACACGTCCCCAGCGCACATGCCTCTCAACATGAACGCTGTGCCTTTCCGGTCGCCGCGGCGTGCTTGTTGCTGCCCTCGTTCCGGCCAAACGCTGTGCGTTCGGTCGGGAGCCCCTGTTTCTCTTCATTCAAGAGCAGCGGCAACGTGTTTGCATCCTAACAGCGCTTTGGCTTGGAAACATAGACCCAATTCTGGAATATTGATGGAGCCATTGACCAAACCTTGTGCGCCGATCACTCCAAGCCATGCATTGGACGCAGTGCTGCGATGAAGGAACCAAAGGACGGCGACATGCGCGTGCCGGTGCGACCGCTGGGCTGGCCCCGGTCCGGCAACGGAACTGAGGGGAGACGATGAAGGGGGCCCTGGTCGGCGACCTGATCCTGGAAATGATGGAACTGCAGCGGAGCGCCGGGTCGTCGCTGCACCGCCAGATCTATGCCGCGCTTCGGCGGTCGATTCTGGAAAACCGCATCCCCATCGGCACCCAGCTTCCGGCCAGCCGCGATCTCGCCGGCATCCTCGGCGTCGGGCGCAATACGGTGTTGCGTGCGTATGAACAGCTGGTCATGGAGGGTTACGTTCAGGGCCGGACCGGTGCCGGCACGTTCGTCGCCAACACCTTGCCGGATGCGTCGCCGCTCGGCCTATGGCGCGCGCTGCCGCGCGATATTTCCATCGGACCGATGCTGTCGGTGCGTGGCGATCAGATCGCCGGCCATCGCGACAGCGGCCGCACCCAGAGCGGGGCATTCGTGCCGGGCATTCCCGACGTCGAGCTGTTCCCGCACAGGACGTGGCGGCGCCTCGTCGGCAAGTATCTGCGCCGGGAGCATGCCTCCTTGCTGCAGTATGCGGTGGGCGGCCATCCGCGTCTCACGCATAGCTTGGCCGAATACCTGCGGGCCACCCGTTACATCGATTGCGACCCTCGGCAGATCCTGATTCTCAACGGCTCGCACGAAGCTCTCGATCTGTGCGCGCGCATGCTGGCGGATCCGGGCGATGGCGTGCTGATGGAAGACCCGGGTTACTGGGGGGCGCGCAATGTCTTTCGGGCGGCCGGCCTGAAGTTGTACCCCGTTCCGGTCGACGAGGACGGCATGGCGCCGGGCAAGGCCGATTGGGCGCGCTCGCCCCGCCTCGTGTTCTTGTCGCCATCCAACCAGTACCCCACCGGAGCCGTGCTCAGTCTGGCACGGCGGCGCAGCATTCTCGAAGAAGCGGCGCGCTGCGGCGTCTGGATCATCGAGGACGACTATGACAACGAACTGCGCTACCACAAGCATCCGCTGGCGCCGATGTTCGGCCTGTCGAATTCCAACCGGATCATCTATCTCGGGACCTTCTCCAAGGTGATGTTTCCAGGCCTTCGGCTCGCCTACCTGGTGGTTCCTCCGGATCTGGTCGATCCGCTGTCGGCCGGCTTGGCCGAACTCTACCGTGACGGTCGTCTGGCCGAGCAGGCGGCCCTGGCGGATTTCATCGCCGACGGGCATCTCGCCTCGCACATCCGCAGGATGCGCGTCGTCTACTTCGAACGGCAGACGGCACTGCGCGGTGCCATCGAGGGTCTGCTCGGCGATCGGGTGGCGGTTTCCGGAGGGCGGGCAGGAATCCACCTGCTCTATCACTTCAACGAAGCGATCCGGGACGATGCGGTGGCCGGCGATGCGCTCGCTGAGGGCGTCGTCGCGCGCCCGCTGTCCCATTACTATCTGGACGGGGCACACCGCCGCCACGGCCTGATGCTCGGCTACGCCGGTGTTCCCATCGAGGGAATCCGGCCAGCTGCAGAGCGACTGGCGTCCGTCATCGAGCGGCACGCCGCAGTTCGTGGGTAACTGCTCACCTCCCTGGTGATCAGGGCTGGAGGGTTTGCGCGAAGGTTCCGGCGAGGAGGTGGCCGATGGACTGCAGCGCGGTTTGGCCGTGGAGCCGGGCGGTGCGGATCGCCCAGCGCAGCAGGTCGCGCAAGCGTGGGGCGAAGACGGCATCGCCGCAGTCGATGGCGTACTGGACGTCGCGAAGCACATGGGCGAGGCAGACCTGATGCGCCGGCGCCAGGTCCTGCTGACCGGCGTAGCGCTCCGAAACCCAGACCGCGGGCCGGTATTCGCCCAGCACCTCCTCGGCGACCGCCTTCGCCCGGCGCGGCGCGATTTCGTGCAGCACCGCCTTGGCGGTCACGAACACCCAGTGCCAGTGGCCGGCGCCGTCGATCCGGGCCGTGGTCTCGGCCGAGGCGATCACGCGCGCCGCCAGCAGCTTTTTCCTGATCGCCGCACACGCCGCCGTCATCTCGCTCGCCGCCCGGCGGAAGGCGTTGGCGATGGCGCCTTCGGAGATCTTCAGCCCGAACAGCTCCGCCATCATCCGCGCCAGCCGCTCGAAGCCGACGTGCTGGCTGTGGTGCAGATACAAAAGCAGCGAGCGGACCCTGGCGCCGAACGGGCTGCCCGGCACCATCCCTTGCGGCGCCTCGGCGCGGAAGCGGCGGCCGCAGGCGGCGCAGCGCCCGCCGAACAGTTCGATCCGCGTCACCACCGGCGCGATCGGCGGGATGTCGATGTGATCGTAGCGATGGCGGCAACTCTGCCTCTGCCCCGAGACGTCCGCGGCGCAGTGCGGGCAGGCGGTGGTCCGCCGTTCGATCGTCTCGTCCGGTGCGTCGGTTTGCAGTGGACCCCTTCAGCGGGACCACTGGACGGTCGTTCTTGATTGGAAACGCTGCCGGCTCCGACTCACTTTTGATCACGCTACGCAAGTCGCCTGACGTGGTTGTTGACGCGGTGGGCATGTGGGCG